>OGJW01000408.1_pt1 | contig 9761 bp, 9 predicted proteins | sample 1572361 | NCBI WGS metagenome assembly OGJW01 (sample SAMEA2582078, study PRJEB24529) | metagenome | biome: Human gut stool | place: China | collected 2011 | reverse complement strand
CTGAAAGGCTTGTCGAAATGGTTGATTCCCAGTTTGAACAACAAAAAGCGTTTGCCTCTCTCTTTGCTCCGCAGAGCAACGTAAGGTTTCACAAAAGGCAATGGAGACACTATCAGCTTCAATATGTTGGAACGGATATTACTATGAGCGTCATAAATGTAGTCGAAATGCTCTTTTCTCAAATCAGCCGCCATCTTCAACAATCCGGCAAGTCCGGTCTCCTTGTCAAACGCCCAGATTTTATCAATCCTGCCATCCATCGACAAGGTCCCCACCATATCTTTCCGGGTAATCCAATGAATTTCCACATCTGCAAACCGTTCACGTATTCCACCGATAATTCCCATACACTGGATAATATCCCCTATCGAACTGAAACGGATAATTAAGAATTTGGTCATAACAAATTTATTAGAATTGCTGATTCGGCACAAAAGTAATAACTTAATTCAAGTTTCGCAAATAGCGATATAGGCTAATCATACAATATAGAACATCAGCCTACACAAAACACAAACATAAAAATTCAATCCAAGTCCAAACTATTGTCTACAAGAAATCTAGAGGTATTATATATCACTCATAAAACAGTATATTTCACACCAATATTGTTTTTGCATATTATAAAATATAAATGTTTTCAAGTAATTATAATCAAAAACTCCATTTATATAAATATCTTTGTACTTATTTTCTCAATTAGCAAAAGATGACAGCTATAAAATCTCAAAACAGATTATTTTCAATCGTTATACCTACATGGAATAACCTTGCTTTCCTAAAACTATGCATACAAAGTATCCAAAGAAACTCTTACTACAATCACCAAATCATTGTACACGTAAACGATGGAAGTGACGGAACCTTAGAGTGGATAAAAAAAGCAGGTATTGATTACACACATTCTGAGCAGAATATCGGAGTATGTTTTGCTATGAATATGATGCGCACTAAAGTCAAAACTGATTATATTCTATTTTTGAATGATGATATGTATGTACTCCCTTTTTGGGACAAGGTTCTCTATGACGAAATAGAAAAACTGTCTGACAATTATTTCTTTCTTTCAGCTACATCAATACAACCACATACACAAAGCGCATCAACCATCTTAGCCAATTATGGAGACAGTATCGAAACTTTTCAAGAAGATAAATTACTGAAAGAATACATGAACTACAAAATAAACGACTGGATGGGAGCTACCATTCCTCCCAATATCGTACACCGGGACATTTGGGATTTAGTAGGCGGTTATAGTATAGAATACTCACCCGGAATGTACAGCGACCCAGATTTCACCGCAAAATTATATATGTGTGGAGTCAGATTCATGAAAGGGCTACAAGCCAGTCGCATCTATCATTTTGAAACAAAATCAACTACCCGCATACGCAAGAATTGTGGTCAAATGCAATTTCTATTAAAATGGGGCATGACTTCATCCACATTCCGCAAAGTTTTCACTTACAAAGGAAAAGATTTCAAATCCCAAAAGATAGGAACTTTCAAAACAGGAAATAGATTCAAAATAAGCCTAATACGCGGCCGCCTAAAAGCCATATTTTATTTATTAACCAAAGATTTCGGTCCCTTATGGAAATTTTGGAAAAAAACATTTGTCTAACATTTCCCTAAAAGAGCAAAATTATAAAATAGAATTGGAACTTTCTTGTGAAGAATAGGGCTTATCCAAATCCAAATAGTGGAAATTATGCTGTCTCTGCCCGCTTTGTTTCGGTATAACCATGTAGTCTCCATATTTTCGGGTCAGATAGGCGTCATAATCTTGTACTCCCCACACTGTTTCGCCCTCAAACGAAACGGGAGTCGGAGCTCCCAGCTCTGCCTTGGGCATAATACCGCGCATACCGTCGTCATAATCACAGACTAAAGAAGACTTGTCAAAGTCATAGGTGGTCATCACATTTCTGATACTCCTCTGTACGCCGGCAGTAGTAAAAAGTCTCCGGCACAGCAGCGGCAACCATGAGCCGGGACCTTTTCCATGTTTATAAGGGTCGCGGTAGATAAAATAGAGCACCCGCTTGTAAAATTCATACCGAGCAAAATGAATCCTCTGTTTCAGGTTGCTTTGCGGTACACCGTCCAATGGAAATACGTCCAAGTAGATACCTCCCAAGTATTTCAAATGCATACGCTCGATAAGAGTCGTATCCGCATCTTGTATCTTGGCAAAAGGTAATGGATAATTCGGATCATTTTCTGCGCAGACAGCCTCATAAGGCTTGGGAAGCCATTCCTTGGAATGAGACATCAACAAATCATAATCAGCCCTCGGCATACCGATATCCAAATCATCGTCCCAAGGGATAAATCCCTTATGACGGACTGCACCAAGCATAGTACCGGCCATTATATAATAGCGCAAACCATGTTCTTTACAAACTTTATCCACAGCAAGCAATATCTTCAAAATACGAAGCTGCAAAGGACGTATATCATAATCTGCCATAAAAATCAGCCCATTAATTAATAAAGTTGTGAAGGAATCAACCGCTGTGCTTGTTCAAAGTCATTCACCGTATCAAGCTCCACAGAAAAATATTCGGTAGTGTCAAGCGCATAGAAAGAGTGTCCTTGCGGTATGAGACGCTCAAAAGCACGTTCATAGAAGATATTATCCAAACCTTCTTTGGTAATCATAACCTCCAATTCCCGGAAAAGCGCTTCTGTATAAGCGGCAGACATCTTCTCGATGCCAATAGACTCGCCAATAGCTCGGGATATGGAGCACGTCTTACTGATTTCCAACACCTTGCCATCATTGTCCGCTATTACCTTGATTTCCTCTTCCCCCAATGTATGATGGTTCAGAGCCAACGCATCCGCTTGACCATATCCAAGCAACTTGGCTACAATCTGCGGGTCAAAAAGGATATCGCTGTCCAGCAACAGAATGTCCTCTTTATCTACATAAGGCCGTGTAAGCCATAAAGAGTAGATATTATTGGTAGAAGCATATTTCTCATTATAGATAAACGTAACCTCCAATGCCGGATAATGAGCTTCCAGAAAGTTCACAATCTGCTGCTGTCTATACCCGGTGACAATGACAAACTCCCGAAAGCCATTCTGCAGCAATGCATCAAAGGCTCTTTGCAGCAAACAACGCTCTCCAACTTTCAACAGACATTTTGGAGTGGTATCAGTCAACGGACGCAAACGCGAAGCTATCCCTGCAGCCAATATAACCGCTTTCATTGTAATGCAATTTTTTTAATGGTGTCAATGACAATACGGTTCTGTTCAGGACGCCCCAAGGTAATACGCAAATGGGTATTGATGTCTGGTTCATTCATGAACTTCACCTTATAATCCTCGTCGGCAAAAGCTTTCTGTAAGCGTTCTTTCAAGACAATCGGATATTTTATAAGGACAAAGTTCGCCACCGACTCATATACCTTGAAACCAGGCAACGTCCCTATCTCCGCTTCAAAGCAGGCGCGACTCTCATTCATCAGCCGTGCTATATTCCGGTAATGCGCATCCGATTTCAGTGCGGCAATAGCAATATCCTCAGAGATACGGTTATAACCCAGATATTTGTTGCTGTATTTGCCAAAGTTGGCCAACTCCTTACTCATAAACCCAAAACCCATGCGCAATCCAGGCAATCCGTAGAACTTGGAAAGCGTGCGTGAAATAATCAGGTTGGGATATTTATCAACCAGCATCTTAATATAGTCCGTATCAGTAGATACGAAAGAGGCATAGGCTTCGTCCACCAAAACGATGGTTGTTACGGGCAACTCAGCCAACAAAGCGTCCAGTTCTACAGGGGTCAGACCGTTACCGGTGGGATTATTGGGCGAAGCGATTAATAAGACCTTGGGATTCTCACGCTGTACCATCTCTTTCATGGCAGCGAAATCATATTTAAAGGTATTGCCATCCTCATACAACGGATATTGCAGCGGACGCCCGTTCACCTCGTCGGCTATGGATTTATAGTACCACCACGAGAATTTAGGAATGAGCATCGTCTTGTTCCCATCCTCTTGGGTCAGGAAATAGTGGACTGCTTGTTTCAATATATCTTCTCCACCATAACCCAACAGTACCTGCGGTTCATCGATTCCGTAAGTCTCGGACAGATAAACGGACAGAATGCTCTTCTTGCCTTCGTCGTAGATACGGGTATAGAAACAGAGTTTGTTTATATCAAAATTCTTTAGAGCCTCCACCACCTCTTGCGAAGGTGCATAGTTAAACTCATTTCGGTCCAAATAATTCATATCTTAGATTTCTTTTGTTAGTACTTTCCGATAACACTCCATCGTCTCACGCGCCATCTGCTCCTGCGTGAAACGCTGTGCCCACTTCAGCCCCTCCTCAATCATGGTGGCACGCAAAGAAGGCTCTTGTGTACGGGCAATCGCCGCTGCCAATCCCTCCACATCGTGGGGACTCACATACAATGAATGCTCCCCCCCCGCTTCTTCAAGACAAGAGCCGGTTGCTGCTACCACCGGAATGCCGGAATGCAAAGCCTCAAGAATAGGGATGCCAAAACCTTCGTAAACGGATGGGTATACAAAAGTCTCGGCCGACTGATAAATGGCAGGTAAATCGTCCGAAGGGATACCATGCAGAAAATGTACTCTGTCTTGCAATCCGGCTTTTGTCATAAACTCTTTCAGCTGATGGATATAGGCTGTGGGTCTCCCTACCAGAACAAAATGCAGTTCATCGGGCAGATACTCCAAAGCCTTCACAATGGCCAGCGCATTTTTACGCTCCTCAATGGTGCCCACCGACAAGATATAGCGTTCGGGCAACCGATAACTCCGCATCACCTCCTTGCGCTTATCCTTACCGACACGGCAGGCATACAGAGAACTACACCCTTGGTAAATAACGGAAATTTTATCCGCAGGAATTCCATAATAATGTATGATGTCACGCTTGGTACACTCACTCACGGCAATGATGTGGTCTGCATGCTTGCATGCATAGCGGCATTTGTAGTTATAAATCAAGCGGTCGACCAACGAAAAACAATGTGAAAGTCTCAGGAAAATAAGGTCGTGAACAGTCACCACACTCTTTACTTCCCGTACCCGATGGATGGTCAAGGGAAGTTCGTTTCTCAGTCCGTGGAACAGCTGTATGTTGTCCCGTTTCAAAGTCCTGCGTATGCCTCCCACACGCCACAACGAAGGCATTCCTCTCCAGAGCCAATGAGACGGATAATGTACCGATACCGTTCCCCGGCTTTCGGCCACCATCGACGAGAGTTGCTGATTTTCACGGTGTACCGGAGCATACAGCCAATACTCGTTTTCCGGAGCAAAGGCTGACAATGACTGCACCACATACCGGCTGTAATTGCCCAATCCCGTAAAATTCTGCACAGCCCGTTTTCCGTCGTATCCTATTCTCATCTCTAAAAAGTTTCAGCTGCAAATGTACAAGATAATCCTCATATAGCAGTCTATTTCGCTTTCCTTTTTTGACAAAAACACAAATTCACCTATAAAACATAAGATAGAGATGAGCAATCACTTGCTGTCTGTTACAAAAACCAAGTACGGAGTCGGGCACATCCCCATTGCCCAATCCGTACTGGCCCATTGTTTTATCCTTCAAACACCTTATCTCCTTCCCGAAAACTACTTTATTCATCATCGGCCCACTGTTATGAACCAATTCAACCACACTAGTGAGCTGTTTAGTTCACTCAAGTGAACATCACGGCTCACTAACGTGGGCTGCTGAAGAATCCAAAAGTAAAACGAAAGAAGGAAAAGGATGCAACAGAAGAAAGAAGGATGCGGAACGGAAGAAAACACGGGTGAGAGCAAAATTTACCCTCACCCTTTTCGATTGCTCTCACCCACCCCTGCAATGCCGATGAATAGGGAAGTTGAAGAAAAGAGTGAGAGCGGTGAGGGCAGAAATGCAAACTTAAAACGGAAAGAGTCAAATTATTTTCCGGGCATTACTTAGCCACTTTGACGGATTAGTCGTATCTTCGCACGATGGAGAATCGTCGAAAAGAACAGCAGCATTATGAGAGTCATTGTTGACAACAAGATACCTTTTATTAAGGAAGCCATCGAAAAAATAGCCGACAGCGTGATTTATACTCCCGGCAGAGACTTCACTCCGGAGTTGGTAAAAGATGCCGATGCACTGATTATACGTACCCGCACCCGCTGCAACAAGGAATTGCTGGAAGGCAGTAAAGTCCGCTTCATTGCTACCGCCACCATAGGCTTCGACCATATAGATACGGAATATTGCCGTGAAGCAGGCATCGCTTGGACCAATGCCCCCGGATGCAATTCAGCATCCGTAGCCCAATACGTGCAATCAGCCTTACTATTATTGCAACAACTCAAAGGAGTACAACTGTCCGAATTGACATTAGGCATCATCGGCGTAGGCAATGTGGGTAGCAAAATAGCCCAAGTAGGGCAAGAACTAGGCATGCGTGTCCTGAAGAATGACCTGCCCCGGCAAGACAAGGAAGGAGAGAGCGATTTCAGTTCCTTGCAAGCACTCGCAGCAGAATGTGATATCCTCACCTTCCACGTACCTTTATATAAGGAAGGGCCATACAAAACATTCCATTTGGCAGACCATACTTTCTTCCGGTCATTAAAACGCTGTCCCGTCATTATCAATACCTCACGTGGAGAGGTGATTGAAACCAATGCGCTCCTGAATGCCTTAGAAGACGGACTGATTTCCGATGCCATCATTGATGTATGGGAGAACGAGCCTGATATCAATCTTACCTTATTAAATAGAGTGTTCCTTGGAACTCCCCATATAGCCGGTTATTCAGCCGACGGAAAAGCCAATGCCACCCGTATGTCCCTGGATGCCCTTTGCCGTTTCTTTCACATCAAAGCCGACTACCGCATCGCTCCCCCCCAACGCCAGAACCCGATTATTACCGCCGACAGCCTGGCAGAAGCATATCTGCAAATGTATGACCCGAGAAGGGACAGCGAAGCACTGAAAACACATCCCGAACAATTTGAAAAATTGCGGGGAGACTACCCGCTACGAAGAGAAAAAGATGCTTACATTTATATCCCAAAGTAGCACATACATTTAGAGATACAGCCCGATAATACAAAAGACGTCACTATATAAGCTCCTCACGCCTTTACTATCAATGCCGAATCAGAGGAAACTATAGGCAAAACATTACAATATCAATACAAAAAATACAGTTAGAGAAATCACTCAGTGAAGGATTTATTTTTTATGCAATTTCAACTCTGACGATTGCCATACAATTTCTATTTTATCTGATTCACAGTCCCCGGCTCGCCATGATGGACGTGGGAGGCTGGATGTTTTATATAACGGCCGCTTGCTCACATGCCGCCTTGTGGGCACTTATTCCTTACATCATATCCTTAATCGTAGCCATTACCGTCCGGCGCCATCAAGCCGCCGCCATCACACACATTATTCTTGTATCATTACTCAATATACTTGCTTACATAGACGGCAGTGTGTACAGTCTTTACAAGTTCCATATCAATGGTTTTGTACTGAATCTCCTGGTTGGAGAGGGCAACAGTGAGATTTTCACATTCAGCTTCTGGCTTTATCTGAAGATTGCAGGAGTATTAGTGGGTATATTTGCCGCCAATACTTTGCTAAGAATACTTGCAGGCCATTGTTATACCCGCTTTCACCGCTGTGGCTTCCGTCCTGTACTTGCCACTCTGATTTTGTTTGCACTATTCTCTAACTTTTATCATGCCTATGCCGCCGTAGCGCAAAAGACTTCAGTGATTCGCAGCGCCCCCTGCCTGCCCTATTACTTCCCGCTTACGGCAACCCGCCTGATGATGAAGTTAGGAGTGGTCTCATCCAAGGATGTCATTAAAATGAACTTCAACAACAAAAAGCAGTCTGCTGACCTCAACTATCCGATAGATTCTTTGAAATACGAAGTCCATTCCAACCCCAAGAATGTAGTGCTGATAGCCATAGACTCATGGAACTACCGCGCCTTTAACCAGGACATTACACCTCACATCAGCCAATTTGCCGACAGTTGCAGCAGATTCACCTCCCATCTAAGCAGCAGCAATGGCACACGTGGAAGTATCTTCGGGCTTTTCTTCAGTCTCTCATCCATCTACTGGACTGATTTTGAGGTATCGGGCATACAGCCCCTGCTCATAGAAGAACTATTGAAGCAGAATTATCAGATAGGTATTTATCCCAGTGCTACAATCGTCAACCCGCCATTTGCCAAAATACTTTTCTCAAAGGTACCCGACTTGCGTACCCATACCGAAGGAAAAACCGTTTATGACCGCGACTGCCGTATTACAGCAGATTATCTGCAAGCACTCGATACGCTGGGCAGCGGTACAAAACCTTTCTTTTCCTTTCTCTTCTATGATTTGGCACACGGATATGAAGTGCCGAAGGACAAGCTTTATCGTTTCCAACCGTCCTGGGAGTTCGCCGACTATATGAAACTGAACAACGACATAGACCCTACTCCTTTCCTGAACCTCTACTACAACTGCGTGGCGGAAGCCGACTCACTGGTGGGATGCGTCCTCCACAAACTTGAGGAAAAGAAACTGCTAGACAATACCCTGGTCATCATTACCGGAGACCATGGACAAGAATTCAATGAGAATCATAAAAATTATTGGGGCCACGGCAGTAATTATTCACCGGTACAAACACATATCCCCTTCCTATTATATGAACCGGGAGAACAGCCACATACCTACCATCACCGTACCACGCACTATGATTTTGCACCAACCCTAATGAATAAAGTGCTGGGTGTAACCAATCCGCCTTCCGATTACAGTCCGGGGCATTTAATAACCGATACTTGTCCACGGAACTGGCATATCGTGGGCGACAATCTCAATTATGCCTTTATCGTAGAAAATCATACTATTCTGGAAAAACACCCTTCCGGATATATAGAAATCAGCGACAGTGCATTGAATCCCCTGGAAAACTACAAGATAGACAACCGTAAGCTGAACGAGGCCATCCTCTCCCTTAACCGATTCTATAAATAACTGGGAGAGAGGCCTTCCACCAACTCCTCTATCACCTTCGGATAGTATTCATACTCCAGCCGGTGGATGCGTTGCGCCAGCTCCTCCGGCGTATCGCCCGGCAATACGGGGCATTTCTGCTGGCAGATAATGCTGCCTTCGTCATAATGCTCATTCGTATAATGGATGGTAATACCGCTTTCCTTTTCGCCGGAAGCAATCACTGCCTCGTGCACACGGTCGCCGTACATTCCCTTTCCACCGAACTTGGGCAGCAACGAAGGATGTATATTTATCATTTTATTGGGATAAGCATGCAGAATATTGTCCGGCACACGTGCCAGGAATCCTGCCAATACCACAAAATCAATATCATGCTCTCGAAGCGTCGACAAAACAAGCTCTCCACTTTCCCAATCGCTCTTGGCAAACCAGACACAAGGCACTCCCAGCCCCTTGGCACGCTCTAAAACAAACGCATTCTGCCGGTTAGTCAAAACCAGAGCCACACGTGCCGAACCTTTTTCCCGGAAATAACGGATGATATTCTCGGCATTCGTACCACTTCCCGACGCTAAAACTGCGATATTTTTTCCCATAATCCCTCCAATTACTGCACAAAACCGTGAAAAATGTGCAAAAAGGTGCATTTAATTCATCAAATATTTGCGAGGAATGATAAATATTCATTCCTTTGCACCGCAAATTTAAAGAAATAAAACTAATTATTAA
>OGJW01000406.1_pt1 | contig 9772 bp, 6 predicted proteins | sample 1572361 | NCBI WGS metagenome assembly OGJW01 (sample SAMEA2582078, study PRJEB24529) | metagenome | biome: Human gut stool | place: China | collected 2011 | reverse complement strand
TTATTACTGCGGGCGAAATGCTTATGCAGGACGATTTCTATTATAAGCAGTACGGGATTATGTTTCAGGCTATGGTGGAGATGAATAATGAAGGCAAGCCTGTAGATGTTGTTACTTTACAGGAGAAGCTTAAAGAAAAAGATGTGCCTCCAGAGGTGTATAGTCTTGAATTTGTCAGGGAATTGCTTTCATCAGTGCCAACCTCTGCTAATATAAGACAGTATGCAACGATAGTTAAAGACAAGTCCATTTTAAGAAATATTATAAAAGTTAATGAAAAGATAGCTAATGACTGTTATGCAGGTAAAGACAGCACAGAGGATATACTTGCAGAGACAGAGAAGCGTATATTCGAGCTTGTAAGAAATAAAGGTGCAAGTGATTATACTCCTATTGATAAGGTTGTTCTTGAAGCACTTGATAAAATATCGACAGCGGCTAAGAACAGAGGTGTAGTAACTGGTGTTCCTACAGGTTTTAAGGATCTGGACAGCTATTTATCCGGCTTACAGCCATCAGATTTCGTGCTTGTTGCCGCAAGACCATCTATGGGTAAGACTGCGTTTGTACTTAATGTGGCGGAAAATGTTGCTATTAAACAGGGCATAACAACAGCCGTATTCAGTCTGGAAATGTCAAATGTACAGCTTGTCAACCGTATGCTTTCGCTTGAGTCATCAGTAGATGCCGATAAGCTTAGAAAAGGCCGTCTGGACTCTAATGACTGGGGCAAGCTTATTGAAGGTGCAGATGGAATAGCAAAGTCCAAGCTTATTATTGATGATACACCGGGTATCACGATATCGGAGTTAAGGTCTAAGTGCAGAAAGTACAAAATGGAAAATAATCTTGGCTTAATAATAATCGATTACCTCCAGTTGATGAGTGGTAATGGAAGGACGGAGTCAAGACAGCAGGAAATATCAGATATATCCCGTTCATTAAAGGCACTTGCCAGAGAGCTTGATGTACCTGTAGTTACACTGTCACAGCTTTCAAGAGCGGTAGAACAAAGACCAGACCACAGACCTATGTTATCGGACCTGCGAGAGTCAGGTGCGATAGAGCAGGATGCCGATGTAGTTATGTTTCTTTATAGAGATGATTATTATAATAAGGACACAGAACTTAAAGGTATTGCAGAGATTATCATAGCTAAGCAAAGAAATGGTCCTATAGGAACTGTTAAGATGGCTTGGATACCAGAACAGACAAGATTTGCAGACCTTGCAAAGAATATGGGTTCATAGAATTGATAGTGAGAAAGTGTGTGAATTAGGAAAAACGCGGTTAATATAACTGTTTAGGAATTAATGATTAAAAGTTAATGGTTAAAATAAAACAGCAGGTGTGATAATTCACACCTGCTGTTGTTAGTTATGTATCTTCAAACTACTGTGGGTTTGGAGCACCAACTGGACATACACCAGCACAAGCACCGCAATCTACACATACATCTGCGTTGATTTCATAATGAGCAGCACCTTCGCTGATAGCTTCAACTGGACATCCAGCAGCACAAGCACCACAACTGATACAATCATCACTAATTACATATGCCATAATAATATTCCTCCTTGGATTTATTGTATCCATATTATACGATAGAGTAAGAAAAAATACAAGACAAAAAAATTAACACAAATCAGGTATTCTTGACATTTTTATTGGGTAATATTATAGTAGTTGTATGTGTCGGAAATATAGACCACACAACCTGATTATAACAGGAATTAATATATATGGAGGAAACAGGTATGGCAAGAGTTACCAAGGACACAACAATTGGTGAAGTTATACAGATTGATGCAGGAGTAATTCCAATTCTTATGGGTGCAGGTATGCACTGTGTTGGATGTCCTTCATCAGCAGGAGAGACATTAGAAGAAGCTGCTATGGTACACGGTATTGACAGCGATATGCTCGTAGAAGAAATCCAGAGCTACCTTCAGTCATTAGGCTAATATTAAAAAAGCTAAAGGCTGCTTAATATTAAAAAGATATCCCATTGTAGTAACATCTGCAATCAGTTTATAACTGGAGACTGGTGTTACTACAATGGGGTATTTTTTATTTTGGTATATATTGGTATAATTATCCGGATTATAAAGCTGTATGCAGATAATCAAAAATGTGCATATGGTAATGTTAACTCCACCAGCGGCTGTATTAGAGGTTAGCTGCAACATTTATCGCGTGCTTGGCTATAATGCAGTCACCGTGCTCTTTAAAGAAGGCAAATAAAGCTTCGTTTGAAGTTTCTTTAAGGGCATATTCTGATAAGATGTTACATACCTTATTAAAATCTACAGATGAGCAGCAGCATCTCTGCATAATAAGGTAATATCTGTCACTGCCTGACTTCTTGTAAAGATAGCTGGGATCATTATAAATATGATTAATGACCTTGGAAGCATCAATAAAATCGTCCATAGATTCAAAAGAATATATTCTTGTCTTAGGAACAGGTGCAGCAGGAGCTTTGTGTTCAGTATTATTATCAGAACTGCTTCTGTCGCTGTTGGCAAATTCCTCAGGGATAGCAGTGGTGTCAGGAGCAGTATGCCTGCTTCCAGTGCTGACTGTATTCTCTTTGGAATTGTTGAGGTAATCTCTTACCTTGCTGAATAAATTCATAAGGTCATCACCGATAATCCCACCCTCTGATGTGGTCTTTGTATCCGCATCAAGCTCATCACCTGCGGTAGGCGGAACAGAAGTATCATTATAGGAATTATCATCAATAGTTTCTATATCTGAATAATCATCGTCATAATCATACTCACCATCATCCAAAGGGGAGAACTTAGAGAAGCGTGTATCTAATTCTTCAGGGTTCTCGACCTTTGTTATAATAAGAACAATACAATCAGATGAAATAGGAATTGCTTCAATCATAAGCGGAATATCGTCAGCCTCAAAACCAACCTCATAGGAAGCCTGCTGCATCATATCCCTGAAAAGTTCTTTTGCTTTTTCACTGCCATACGCAAGTTCGCTTATCTTTAATTGTCTAGAAGCAAGATCAGCCTGATTGAGTGTACAACGTATCTGATTCTCATTAACTCTTTCAATCTTCATAACAATCTCCTTTCTTGCGAAGTGCATAGTTAATTATATCTATGAAAATATAATACTCATTTTTCATAGATATGTAAAGGAGTCTGGATGTTTCATAAAATAAAAAATCTCTAAATTTTAAAAATTTCGACAAGAAGTTGTAAAATTGTATTGATAATATATTAAAAGTATGATATAAACTAATCAGAGTAATTTAATTCTATAAGTCAACGGAGGTGAATAACAGGAATTTAGCGATAAGTATGAGATAATAAAGCAATTGGCCAAGACCAATCATTCTAATGTATATTTAGTAAGGCATACCGCACTTGATACATTGCGAGTTGCCAAGGTTATCAGAAAGGCTGATATGGATAGTGACACTATCTTAAGAGAAGCCCGTCTAATTAAGAATCTTAAACATTCCCACATTCCAGTAATTTACGATATTGAAGAAGATGATATAAGTATCTGCATTATTGAAGAATATATATCTGGTAAATCTTTAAGGTCATATATTAATGATACAGACAATATAAAGACAAGTGAGATTTGTGATATAGCAGTTAAATTATGTGACATATTGGAGTATCTGCATAACTGCGATAATGAAATAATTCATCTTGATATTAAACCTGATAATATCATAATTGATGAGCATAATAATGTTAAACTTATAGATTTTGGGAGTTCGATTCACAAAGCTGGATTAACGCAGGCTGGTATGATAAGTCCAGGTTATGCTGCACCTGAGCAGTACGGCGGAAAGGAGCTTACTTATCAGACTGATATTTACAGTGTTGGAATGGTTCTTAAGTTTATGGCTGACAGCAATAGCACAGTCCATAATAAATTATACCCGGTAATTAATAAATGTACCCGTCATAATCAATACAGACGTTATAAAAATGTTAAAGCGTTAAGGTGGGAACTGGAACAAACTGCACGGTCAGATATTACATTTTTCCAGAAAATGGGATTTCACCAAAAGATAAAATTTATCAATAAAAATGCAATCAATAAAAATGTAATAAATAAAACCAGCAGTACAATATTAAATAATACATATGCAGACGAAAGTGAAAACGTGTCAGGCAGTGTATTAGAAAATTACAAAATAAACAGCATTTATGGAATTAAGAATTACTCTTATATAATTAAAGTATCAGGAAGCAGGAGAGGAATTGGAGTTACCCATACTGTGCTTAGTATGGCACACTGCCTCGGTGATTATGGCTTGAAATGTCTGGTAATAGAAGGTTCGGGAAGAACGGATATATTACAGACGGCATTGGCAGATAATAGGATATGTTCTACATCAGAAGGCCTTCTTATCTGCAGGGGAATATGGCTGATGCCGTCATATGGCAGAGATGAAACGCAGGGTGTTAATTATGATATACAGGATAATTTTGACATTGTAATTATTGACAGTGGAGTTAATTCATTATTTAAGGATTGTGATAATGAATTAAAAAATATTCATATGGATAGTTGTAACGAAAGAGTAATGATAGATAGTTATGGCTATGAGGCAATAATGAATGATAATAATTCAAAAATAATAAATATATGTGTTGTTGGCGGAAAATATGATGTCAGAAGTGAGAGCAGCCTCATAGATGAAACTGATAAAATATGCCATAACAGCATAATATTTGTTAATCTTGTTAATGAAGTGCAGTTTTATGGGTATTCTAATACTATAGCAGATAAGAAAAGCTGTTATAGAGTGCCGTGTATATATGAGTGGTACGAGAATAACGCTGCGTGGACTTTAATTATGAAGGATTTTATGCAGGATAATCTTACTGCTTTATGGGAGAACATAGATGCAGGACAAAAAAAGGAGTTATATAAAATATTATATGAAAAAATATGGGTTATCATGCAAAAGATTAAGACAAATAAAAGAATTAAAACAGATAAAGGGATTGAAGCAGAAAAGAAAGAGCAGGGAATTACTAAATCAGTATAAAAATGTGAGAATATCTGATAATGTAAGGACTATAGGAGTAGCAGGGCTTTGTGACAGTGCAGGTGCAACTTATGTGACTATTATGCTGGCAGTGTTTTTTACAAGTGTATTAAAGAGAAAGACGGCTGTTGCAGGTGACATTAAGACATATGTGCTTATGAAAGAGCAGATGTGTGCAGGAAGAACAGTACGTTGTAAGAAGATGGTATCAAGACATGCCTACAGTATTAATGGGATAGACTTTTACGGGGTTCTGAATGACAATAGTTTTAATATATTAAAAGATAATTATGATATAGTAATAATAGATATAGATTTTGGTGATGCCAAGGATACATTTGCAAGAATGACTGCTACACTGGCAGGGTGTGACAAGAAAATGCTTATAGGGTCAATGCTTCCGTGGAAATTCAAGGAGTGTATTAAAAAGATTGAGAGAATGGGCAGATTTCTTCATATAAAGGGATTAACTATGTATACATTGACCAATGGCACAAAAGAGAATGAGCAGTTATTGCAGGATTATGGAGTGAAGGTGGAATTAACACCGATAGAGCGCAATCCTTTTATGATAAGTGGAGAAAATCTTCACTGGTTTATGAAACTGTTAGTACCTTCTTATAAAGGTTATAATGGGGAAATAAGATAATATCACAAAAATAATATCACGGACAATTTAATAAAATGAGTATATCAATATTATTTATAATAGATTAATTAAAGATATATTCAGAAAAATGTATTAATGAAAAATATGTTAATAAATATAACAGAAAAATACATTAATATAAGTTAAAGGCGTCCCTTCGCCATACAATATACAAGGCGGGGTTAAATACATTTTGACCCTGCCAGTATTAAATGATACAATACTTCTGCAAAGATACTGTATATAGTCAGAATAATAAATATTATTGTTAATGCAATAAAGGCATATATTTAATGTCAGAGCGGGCACTTCGTATACTTAATGAAGAAATACAATAAAGTCAATTATTTAGTGTCAGAGCGTGAGCGTAATAAATAACAGTATAGACAGGAATGGAGATAAGAATGAGAAGCAGAAGGAAACACAGATATAGAACCGGACTGATAGCAGTTGTGGCAGTGGTTGTTCTTGCCGCACTGGCAGCAGGCACATTTTTAGTAAAAAGATACGCTCCATCTAAGGAATGGATGGACGGTTATAAATATTTTGAGGTGGATAGTAATACCGATAAGACATTGGTTATAATTGATAATAAAAGTTACAGTGATATCGGAGTTATGAGAGATGATGTGCTGTATCTTCCAGTGGATTTTGTGGCTGATTATATTAATGTAAGATTTTATTATGACAAAGAAAGTAACGCTGTTTTGTATACAGATGATAGAAGGACATATACATACGAGCCTGACAGTACAGGGTATAAGGACAGCGATGGTAATACATATGATAGTGAATATAAGATAGCGTGTGAGATAGATGGCACAATGTATATAGCATTTCAGTATGTGGCAGATTATACGAACTGCACATATGCATATGGAAGCAAGCCTTCAAGATTGTCTGTTAATATGATTAACGGAGAGGTCAGCAGGGTTACAGCTAAGAATGATATGTATATACGATACAGAGGCGGCGTTAAAAGTGACATTTTAGAGCAGATTAATAAAGGTGACAGCGTATATTATGTAGAAAGCTATGACGACTGGATAAAGGTAATAAGTGCTACTGGGTACACGGGTTATGTAAAGAGTAGTGATGTAAGTGAAGTGTATACAGAAGTTCCGGATAATACATATGAGTCAGAGTATGCATGGCTGTCAATAAGCCAGAAGGTTAAGCTTGGCTGGTTTCAGGTTGCTGGTACGGCTGGCAATGATAACTACACACAGCTTACAGGTCTGTCTAATATAAATGTTATCGCTCCAACCTGGTACAGCATTACATCAGAAAATGGCAGTATGAGTAATTACTCATCGGCTTCGTGGGTTAATGCTATGCACAACAGAGGGTTACAGGTGTGGCCTTTAGTGGACGATTTTAATAAGTCAGTAGATTTTAAGGCGTTATATTCAAGCAGGACAGCAAGAAAGACAATGATTGATACGCTTATTAAAGATGCGAGGGCATATGGGTATGACGGAATTAATCTTGATTTGGAAAATGTTAAGAGTGATTATGCTAAGGATTTCCTGCAGTTTGTAAGAGAGTTGTCGGTTGAGTGCCATAAGAATAATATTATATTGTCAACAGATAATTACAAGCCGGAGGTATATAACAGCTGTTATAATCTTAAGGAACAGTCAGATTATGTGGATTATGCAATTGTTATGGTATATGATGAGCATTATGCAGGTTCTGAGGCTGGTTCAGTTGCTTCACTTCCATTTGTTAAGGAAGCAGTTGAAGATATGACAGCATTAGTACCGGCTGATAAGGTTGTTGTAGGTATACCTTTCTTTACAAGAATATGGAGCGTATCACAGACTTCGACAACAAGCAGTGCAGTTGGTATGCAGGCGGCTATTGATGAGCTTAACAAAGACGGACAGACAGCCATATGGAATGATGATGCAGGACAGTATGTATGCTCATATGATAAAAATGGAGTAACCAGGAAGATATGGTTTGAGGAAGACAAATCAATCGAGGAGAAACTTAAGGTCGTAGTTGATAACAATACGGCAGGAATTGCGGTATGGAAGCTAGGACTAGAGAAAGCTTCTGTGTGGAATGTAATTAACCAGTATATTAATGATTAATTATAAATATTAGTATGTCTGAAATGCTTTAAGTACTTATAATTAATGAATAGTATTAAATAGATTAAAGGAATTGCGATGGCACAAGGCGCATACATTTTAATAAATGTGTAGTTGTGTGATAGTTATGCGTCCTGAATTAAAAATAGTACTGGTAGCAGTTGAGATTATTGTTGTTATAGCCGCAGCTTTAGCATTAGAGCAATGTGGCACAGGTTCTGGAAATTCAGACAAAGGATATATAAGCGGTGAATACTCCGGCGGGGCACAGGAAAATATTGATTATGAGGCAAAGACAGTTGCCATAGACAGCGGACACGGTGGTATTGACCCTGGAAAGATAAGTGCTGATGGCATACTTGAAAAAGATGTCAATCTGGCAATTGCTTCAAAATTGAAAATATTACTTGAACAGTCGGGAATTACTGTTATAATGACTAGGGCAGACGATAACGGATTGTATCAGGAAAGTGACAGTAATAAGAAAGCAGCTGATATGAAGAAACGATGTAGTATTATTAATGGAAGCAAAGCAGATATTGCAGTAAGCATACACCAGAACAGTTATGTAGGAGAAGCCTCTAAGGGTGCACAGGTATTTTATTACAAGCAGTCTGAGGAGGGAAAGAAGCTTGCTGGAATTATTCAGAAGAATATGATTAAAGAGCTTGATAATACTAATAAAAGAGTTGAAAAACCCGATTCTGCTTACTATATGCTGCGCAATACGCAGGTGCCAACGGTTATTGTCGAGTGTGGATTTCTGTCTAACAGGGAAGAAGCGTATAAGCTTAACAATGATGAATACCAGCAGAAGACTGCGTACAGCATATACTGTGGAATAATTGAATATCTAGGACAGAATTAAAGATTATGACGTGAGTTCCAGAATTGAAATCTGCCATTTACATCAGAATATAGTTCATTTAAGAACATTTTAAGAAAAAGAGGTGTGTAACAATGGATACAATTGTTGCGAAAATAACTAATGACAGTCTTATGGATAAGAAAATATATGAACAGGCTGGAAAGATTTTAAGAGAGGGAGGGCTTGTAGCATTTCCTACAGAAACTGTATATGGACTTGGTGCAGATGCACTTGATGAAAAAGCTTCAGCAAAGATATATGCTGCCAAAGGCCGTCCTTCAGACAATCCGCTTATAGTTCATATTGCAGATATAGAGGCTTTATATAAGCTGTCTTGTGAAGTACCAGACAAGGCATTAAAGCTTGCCGATAAATTCTGGCCTGGACCATTAACTATGATATTGAAGAAATCGGACGTAGTTCCAGATTCAATTACAGGTGGTCTTGGAACAGTTGCGATAAGAATGCCAAGCCATAAGGTTGCGGCAGAGCTTATCAGAACATCAGGTGTGTATATAGCAGCTCCAAGTGCTAACACATCAGGAAAGCCAAGCCCTACAAGGGCAAGCCATGTAATAAAGGATTTGTCCGGAAAGATAGATATGATAATTGAAGATGATACTGTTGACATAGGTGTTGAGTCTACAATTATTGATCTTAGTGAAGAGGTTCCCACAATATTAAGACCCGGATATATAACTAAGGAGATGTTTGAAGAGGTTATAGGCGGGGTAAGAATTGACTCTGCAATAACGGAAGGTGTTAAGTCTGGAGTAGTTCCTAAAGCACCGGGTATGAAATATAAGCATTATGCACCTGATGCAGATCTTAAGATTGTTGAGGGTGATGAGGCTAAGGTTGTTGAATATATTAACGATAATGTGAACAGACTTATAAGTCAGGGATACAAAGTCGCTGTAATGACAACAGAAGAAGGAAAGCACAATTATAACAAGGGAATAATTGTTTCGATGGGACATAAAGATGATGAGCTGAGTGCGGCAAGACATCTGTATGCAGTATTAAGAGAGTTTGATAATGAAAATGTAGACTATGTATTTTCAGAGAGCTTCGAGACAGATAATGTTGGACGTGCATTTATGAACCGATTGATAAAA
>OGJW01000405.1_pt1 | contig 9785 bp, 11 predicted proteins | sample 1572361 | NCBI WGS metagenome assembly OGJW01 (sample SAMEA2582078, study PRJEB24529) | metagenome | biome: Human gut stool | place: China | collected 2011 | reverse complement strand
GCTCATTTGGACGCTACCACTGTACTTTCCCGTCAAATTGCAGAGCTTGGTATTTATCCGGCAGTTGACCCGCTTGACTCCACCAGCCGTATCCTTGATCCGCTGGTTATCGGTGAAGAGCACTATAATGTAGCTCGTGGCGTACAAGCTATTTTGCAACGTTACAAAGAATTGCAGGATATTATCGCAATTCTCGGTATGGAAGAACTTTCTGATGAAGATAAAACTACTGTTTATCGTGCAAGAAAGATTGAAAAGTTCTTGTCACAGCCATTCCATGTTGCTGAGGCATTCACAGGCCAGCCGGGTAAATATGTTGCTGTTAAAGATGCGGTTAAGGGATTCAAGGCTATTATCGACGGTGAAGTTGATGATGTTCCTAAACAGGCTTTCTTTAATACCGGTACTATTGAAGATGTTTTGGAAAATGCAAAAAAGCTTGAAAAATAAGGTGATTATATGAATACTTTTCAACTTAAAATAATTGCGTCTAATAAAGTCTTTTTTGACGGTGAGGCTCAAAGCCTTTCTATTCCAAGGCTTAACGGAGGCTGCGAAGCTTATCTTGCAAAGCATGAAAATTGTGTTGTGCCTATTGAATTCGGCGAAATGAAGATTGTTGATGCAAACGGTAAAAAAATTAACGCATTTGTAGGCAGCGGTTTTCTTGAGTTTCTTGATAATGTTGCAACACTTGTTTGTATTTCGGCAGAACTTCCTGAAGAAATCAATGAGCGCCGTGCAAAAGAAGCTCAAATGAGAGCTGAAGAAGAACTTCGCCAAAAGCATTCTCTTCTTGAATATTATCACTCTAAAGCTAACCTTTCTCGTGCTATGGAGAGACTTAAAGTTAAAAGCAGATATACTATGTAATAAAAACGACTGAAATCAAGTAATTTGGTTTCAGCCGTTTTTTTGTGTAAAAATCCTATTCTTGTAAATTATATTTCTTTATTGTATAATAAATATAACTACATTTAAGGGGAAAATTATGCAGTACAATTTAAAAACAGGTAATTTTTGTGATTTTAGTAAGTTCAGGGAAAATATTATGATTCCGCGTTCTTACTTTATTCCTTTTGCAAATCTTGATGAACTTGCAAAAACAGATATTAGAAATGAAAGATATTCATCCTCCCGTGTTGAATGTCTTTCGGGTGAATGGGATTTTGTATATTATTCAAATTGCAAAATGGTGGATAATTTTTTTGATACAGAAAAAATTAATTTTGATAAAGTAAATGTTCCTTCAATGTGGCAATATACGGGTTATGAAGAGCCTTATTATGTAAATACCAGATACCAATTTAAGCCTAATCCGCCGCATATACCTGAAGATTGCCCGGTGGGTATTTATCGCAGATTTATTGATATTGATAATCTTGATTTAAACTATACTTTGGCATTTTTAGGCGTTGCAGGTTCACTTGAACTTTTTTGTAACGGTAAATATGTAGGTTACAGCGAGGGCAGCCACAATACCGCTGAATTTGAACTTAATGATTTTCTTGTTAAGGGTAAAAATGAAATTGTAGTTCAAAACCATAAATGGACTAACAGTACATATCTTGAAGCGCAGGATATGTTTCGTTCTAACGGTATTTTCCGTGATGTTTTGCTTTATAAAACGGGGAACAACTCTATTTATGATTTTGAAGCTAAAATCAGTTTCAAAAGTTCATTTTCTCTTGATTTTTTGCCATCATTAAAGATTAGTGACGATTGTGTGTTGTCTGTTTCGCTTTATGATGACGGTGAGATTGTATCATCAAAATCTGTTAATGTATCACCGTCAAATATTGAAAAAATCAGTTTTAATAATCTTGATGTTCACAAGTGGTCAGCCGAATGCCCTTATCTATATGATTTGGTAATTATTCTTTCAAAGGGCGAAGATGTTATTGAAGTTGTAAGAAAAAACATTGGCTTTAAAAATGTTGAAATAATCGGCAATAAGTTTTTGTTTAATAATGAGCCTATTAAACTTTTGGGTGTAAATCACCACGATACCAACGCTAAAACGGGATATGTGATGTCAGTTGAAGATATGGAACTCGATGTCAGCCTTGTAAAGCAATATAATGCTAACTGTATTCGTACATCTCATTATCCGCCTGATCCTACTTTTCTTGATTTATGTGATGAATACGGAATATATGTAATTGATGAAGCTGATATTGAAACTCACGGCTGTGAAACCGAACTTCATAGGCCGGGTGCTTGCTCACATAATAAAGATTGGCAGCAACATTATTGGGATAGGGTTTACAGAATGTATGCCCGTGATAAGAATCATCCGTCAATCACAATGTGGTCACTCGGAAATGAATCACACGGTTATCTTAACCAAGATTATTGCTATGATGAACTTAAAAAGTTATCAACGCTTCCTATTCATTATGAGGGTGTGTGCAGAACTCCACGCTTTGCATATGATGTTATTTCGCATATGTACGCATGGCCGAATATGTGTGAAAAAATTGCAAAGTGCAAATTGCCGAAGTATCGTAAAAAGCCATTTTTCCTTTGTGAATATGCGCATGCAATGGGAGTTGGTGCAGGCGAACTTGAAAGATATGTAAAATGCTTTTATTCTTCAGAAAATATGCTCGGCGGTTGCATATGGGAATTTGCAGACCATGCTGTTTACCACGAAAATGAAAAAGTTAAATACACTTACGGCGGTGACCATGGTGAAGAAAAGCACGATGGCAATTTCTGTATGGACGGTCTTTTCTTTCCGGACAGGACACCGCATTCAGGCGCAAAGCAAATGAAAAATTGCTATCGCCCTGTCAGATGCCGCAAAATTGCAGATAACAGATATCAATTTTTCAACCATAATTATTTTGAAAATGCAGCATTGAGTGTAAAGTATACCTACTTTACAAACGGAGTTGAAACATATTCAAGCACATTTGATGTAAATATTGCGCCTCAGTCAAGTCAGGAGTATGAAATTGACTCGCTTGAGCTTGAAAAGGATAATCATAATTCGGTTGTGTTTGAATATTTAGCAGGTGATTTCTTAATTGCAAGTGAGCAAATTATTTTAAGTGAGGGTAAGCTGAGTGCAGATATAAATTCTGACGGTAAAACCACCGTAAAACCAAGTGAAAATAAGCTTTTTATCACTTTTGATAATGGTTCAATGATATTTGATAAATCTACCGGATTTATTACTTCATATATTTATAAAAATCACGAAATGATAAATTCATTCCCTCTCGGTGATTTTAAAGGCTTTGCACCTGCATTTTATCGCGCTCCGCTTGATAATGACAGAAATATTTGCAAATACTGGCATACAATGGGACTTCAAAATACATCAAATATCTGTAAAGGCAGTAACTTTACAGATAATGGTGATAATATTGTGGTTACAACTAATATTAAATCCATTGCAAATTGTATTCTTCCGGTTGCAAATACTCAAATTAAATATACAATTTATCCAAACGGTAATATTTTGGTTGATGTAAATTGCTTGGGTGGCGGTGCTGTCAAGCTGTTGCTACGCTTTGGTGTTATGCTTGAAATGCCGAAGGAATATGAAAATATTAAATATTTCGGTTTGGGTGAAGATGTCAATTTGCCGGATTATAAGGAACATACAATAAATAAAATTTATCAAACAACAGTTGATAAACTTAAAGAAAATTATATTAAACCACAGGAAAGTGCGACAAGATGTGATGTTCGCTTTGCAGAGATTACAAATGCGTCAGGCTTTGGATTAAGATTTGAAGCTGTAAGTAAACCTTTTATTTTTTCTGCAAGTCATTACACTTCAAATCAGTGGGCAAAGGCTATGCATAGGGATGATTTAGTTGATTTGCCGACTACCTGCGTGAATATCGACTCATTTGTTTTAGGGGCAGGTTCAAATGCTTGCGGTCCGCTTCCCGATAAAAAGGATAGGGTTGGTTCACTTTCAGGCAAAAAGTTAAGTTTTGTGGTTAAACCGATAGGTGAATAAATGTATAAAATAGGAACTGATATTGTTAAAATATCAAGGATTGAAAAAAGTATTAAAAGTCAATCATTTTTAAATGAGGTTTTTACCGAAAACGAAAGAGCTTATTGCAAAAAAGCTGAAAACTTTGCCGGAATATTTGCAGGTAAAGAAGCTTATTTTAAGGCACTTGGAACGGGACTTAAGTTTCCGCTGACAGATGTGGAAATTGGGCACGATGAAAACGGTAAACCGCACCTCTGCGGTGTAGATAGCAGTGATATATCAATTTCACACGACGGTGAATATGCAGTTGCAACAGTAATATTGTGGTAAAGTAAAAACACTTTACACTAATACAGGCGGTGTTATTATGAGGATATTAACAGCAAAACAGATTAAAGCAGTTGAAACAAGAGCTTTTGAGTCAAATTCAACCGAAGCTGAGCTTATGCTGAAAGCAGGAACAACTTGCTTTGAAAAAATATGCAAAATATTTGGCGAAAGTCTTGCAAATAGTAGGGTTGGAGTATTTTGCGGCAACGGTAAAAATGCCGGCGATGGCTTTGTAATAGCTGATTTGCTTAAAAAAATAAATGTTTTTACAGATATAATTTTGTGTGATAAAGAGCCTACTGTTGATGAACCGAAAATGTATTATCAAGAAGCAATCAGCAATGGTGTAAAGGTAATAAACTTTACGAAACTTGGCGTTGAAAATTATGATATTATAGTTGATTGCATTTTCGGAATAGGCTTTCACGGTGAAGCAAAAGCACCGTTTAATGATATTTTTGATTTTATTAACAGCAGTAACGCAAAGGTTGTCAGCATTGATACCCCAAGCGGTACAAATTCAACCGACGGTTCGGTGATAAATGCGGTTAAGGCGGATTATACTATTGCAATTTCTACATTAAAATTTGCTCATGTGTTGCCACCATCAAATGCATATTGCGGCAAGATTTATACAGTTAATATCGGTATTGATGAAAAACATTATGAATCCGGTTACCCGCAAACTATTACTAAAAAGGATATAAAAAAGAATTTTACCAAGCGTGATTTTAATTCAAATAAAGGTTCATTCGGCCATCAGCTTAATATTTGCGGCTCATATTTAATGCCGGGTGCATCTGTTATATGTGCAAAAGCGTCACTTAAAACAGGTGTAGGCCTTTTAAAATGTGCTTTTCCGAAATCAATATATCCCGTTATGACTTCGCATTTAACCCAGCCTTTATTTAAACCTCTTTGTGAAAACGAAGCTAAAACAATTTCAATAGGAGCGCTCGGTGATGTTTTTGAAGATTTAAAATGGGCAGACAGCGTGGTTGTAGGCTGCGGACTTGGAAATAATGATGATATTCAAGTTGTGGTTGACCAAATTATTAAAACAAGTGAAGTGCCTGTCATTCTTGATGCCGATGGTATAAATGCCGTTGCTCCTTTCATAGATATAGTAAAGGATAAAAAAGCTCCGTTAATTATTACTCCGCACCCTGGTGAAATGGCAAGGCTTATCGGTGAAAGCGTTGATTATGTTTGCTCACACAGGCTTGAAGTTGCAAAAGCATTTGCAAAGGAAAATGATGTGATTATAGTGCTGAAAGGTGCAAATACTATCGTTACAAACGGTGTGGATGTCTATTTTAATACAACGGGTAATCCCGGTATGGCAATGGGCGGTACGGGTGATATGCTTGCAGGTATAATCGGTTCATTTGCAGCACAGGGTATTGAACCTATTGAAGCCTGCAAAGCAGCGGTTTACATTCACGGAAGATGCGGCGATATTGCGGCACAGGAAATTTCAACTCGCGGTATGACTGTTGATGATATGATTTATGTTTTGGGAGCTTTAATGTCCGAATTTGAATAAAGGACAGATTTATTTGAAAAAAACATTAGGCTTTATTTTACTTATCATTTCAATTTTTATGTTTAGTTCGTGTTCGGTTAAAATAAATACCCCTGAAGTACCAAAGGCTTTTACTCAAAATGCTGTGGTTACATCAGGGGATTTTTCATATGAATGTGAAATTTGTAAAAAAGAGGGGAGCGCATCCAGCACTGGTAAAAATACAAATGCACTCGGCCTTGTGATGACTTATGACGGAAAAAATGTAAGTTTTAAATACAGCACTTATTCATATGATATTTCAGGCGAAAATTTTGAAAAAGAAAATGCAGCAATTATTATTTATGATGTAATATCTGCTCTTTCAAACGAAGTTACAAAATAGCTTATTATTGAAGTCGGTGTAAAATATGAAGGAAAAACAAATTTCGGTGAATTCATTCTCGTGCAAAATGATAATTCAACTTTAAAATCACTTGCGTTTAAAAACAGTGATTTCAAAATAGTTTTTAAATAAAAAAGTAACCCTATCTGCCACTCGCAGATAGGGTTCAATTTTTTTAGAAATGTATTTTAGTTTTTAAGGCTGTGCATTGGAGCAGGAATTTTACCGCCGCGGTTAATAAACTGCGCAGGAGATTTAGTATTTACTTTCATAACCGGGCCGCTTCCTAAAAGTCCGCCAAATTCAAGTTCATCGCCAATATTTTTGCCGATTGCAGGAATAACTCTGACCGCTGTTGTTTTGCAGTTAACCATACCTATTGCAGCTTCATCTGCAATAATACCGCTGATAACTTCTGCACTTGTGTCACCCGGAATAACAATCATATCAAGACCTACCGAGCATACCGCTGTCATAGCTTCAAGCTTTTCAATCGTGAGTGCACCGCTTCTTGCAGCGTCAATCATACCGGCGTCTTCGCTGACAGGGATAAATGCACCTGAAAGACCGCCGACACTTGATGATGCCATAACGCCGCCTTTTTTAACAGCGTCGTTAAGCATTGCAAGGCAAGCGGTTGTACCTGCACCGCCGCACTGCTCAAGCCCGATTTCTTCAAGAATATGAGCAACGGAGTCACCTACTGCCGGGGTAGGAGCAAGTGAAAGGTCAACTATACCGAAGTCTACACCAAGCCTTCTTGATGCTTCCACACCCACAAGCTGGCCCATACGGGTGATTTTGAATGCAGTCTTTTTAATCAGTTCTGCAATTTCATTTACAGAATAATCAGGGTGTTTGCTGATGGCACTTCTTACAACACCGGGGCCTGAAACACCTACATTTATTACACAGTCAGGTTCACTGACACCGTGGAAGGCACCTGCCATAAACGGATTATCCTCAGGGGCGTTGCAAAATACTACAAGCTTTCCGGCTGCAATGCAGTCGTTATCTTTTGTAAGCTCGGCAGCTTCTTTAACCTTTTGGCCCATAATTTTAACGGCGTTCATATTTATTCCGGCTTTGGTTGAACCGATGTTTACCGATGAACAAATATGCTCTGTTTCGGCTAAAGCTCTCGGAATTGAGTTGATAAGCTCAAGGTCGCCTGCCGCAAAACCTTTTTGCACAAGCGCACTGTAACCGCCGATGAAATTAACGCCGATAGTTTGCGCCGCTTTTTCAAGTGCCAATGCATATTTCACAGGGGTCACCGCCGCTGATACCGGCCATTATTGCAATAGGTGTAACGCTAACCCTTTTATTTATAATAGGAATACCGTATTCCTTTTCAATCTGCTCGCCTGTTGATACAAGATGTTCAGCCTTGGTGCAAATTTTGTCATAAATCTTTTGGCAGGATTTATCTATATCCGTATCCCCGCAATCAAGAAGCGAAATGCCCATTGTTGTGGTTCTTATGTCAAGACATTCATCTTGAATCATTCTTATTGTTTCAAGAATTTCTTTTGAATTTATCAAGGTTACACCTCATATATTCTATGCATTGAGTTAAAAATATCCTCGTGCATTGCGTGAATTGAGAGGCTGTTTTCATCACCGTATTTTGTAAGCTCTTCTGCAAATTGAACAAATCCGACTGTGCTGTTGCTTATGTCAGCAAGCATAATCATACAAAACATATCATCAAGAATAGTCTGGCTTACTTCGGTAATGTTAATTTCATATTTTGCACAGATAGATGAAACTTTTGCAAGAATTCCTACTGTGTCTTTACCTACAACTGTAATAAATGCTCTCATATTGTTACCTCCGATACGCAAATTACTGTATAGTTTATAATTGTATTGCTTAAAATTATAACAGAGTGATAAACTTTTTTCAATAAAGTATAAGAAATATATTTTATTTTTTTGTATTTTGTGTTATTATAACAAAAGCTTATTATATTTACATTATATTGAGAGGCAAAAAATTGGAATATAAAAATATTGTTGATGTTCACACCCATTCAATTCATTCTTTTGACGGAAATGACAGCGTTGAGTCCCTTTGCCTCAGCGCAATAGAAAAAGGTGCAAAAGTTATTGCGATAACAGACCATTGCGATATTGACGGAGCGGAAATGAATCCTGATGAGCTTTGCCCGCCGCAGCTTAAAGATTTGAATGAATGTATATCTAAATACAGTGATAAAATTAAAATACTTAAAGGTATTGAAATAGGCCAGGGAATTTACAGAAAGAAAGAAACTCAAGCTTTACTTCAAAAGTATGATTATGATTTCGTTTTAGGTTCACTTCATAATCTTGAAAATATGGAGGATTTCTTTTTCCTTGATTATCAAAAATATGATATTGATGACCTATTGAGTAAATATTTTGACGGCCTTTTGGAGCTTTGCCAATGGGGTGCTTTTGATTCACTTGCACACCTGACCTATCCTTTAAGATATATTGTCGCCAGGGAGAAAATTGAAGTTAATATGAAAAAGTATCAAGATGTATGCGACGCTATATTTGAAGAACTTATCAAAAAAGATAAGGCACTTGAAATTAACACTTCGGGTCTTTTTATGGATATGAAAGATACATTGCCTAATATATCTTTTGTTAAAAGATATAAAGAACTCGGTGGTAAATACATTACAGTCGGTTCAGACTCGCACTATGCAAACAGAGTGTGCCAAGGTATAAACCAAGGCTATGATATTGCACGAGCGGCAGGTTTTGATTATGTTACTGTTTATGAAAAACATCAGCCTAAACTGATTACTATTGAATAATATTTAGATAAGGAATTTTTATATGGAAAAGTTATTAGAAATACTTGAAACAAACCCAAGGCTTTCAAACAGAGAAATTGCTGTTATGCTTGGTAAAAAAGAAGAAGAAGTTGAAGCACAAATTCGCCTTTATGAAGAAACGGGAATTATTAAAGGCTATCGTGCCATGATAGATAAAAATAAGGCCAAAATGCAAACCGTAACAGCACTTATCGAAATTAGGGTTCAGCCAAAATTCGGCCATGGTTTTGATGAAATTGCAAACAGAATTGCCCAGCTCGAAGAGGTTGAAAGCATTTATCTTATGAGCGGCGGTTTTGATCTTTGCTGTATGGTTTCTGATAAATCATTTGAAGAAATTGCACTTTTTGTTGCTAACAGGCTTTCACCGCTTGACGGCGTTATGTCAACCGCAACCCATTTCATTCTTAAAAAATATAAGGAGCAGGGTGTATTTTTTACAGAAGCTCCAAAGGATGATAGGGGGATTTTTTCATTCTGATGGACTACAATAATTATTTAAACCCAACTCTTGTCAGTATTAAGCCGAGTGGAATCAGAAAATTCTTTTCAATCGCAGAAGAAATGGATAATGTTATATCTCTCGGTGTCGGCGAACCTGATTTTAAAACCCCGTGGCATATTAGGCAAACGGGTATCAATTCTCTTGAACAGGGTGCTACAAGATATACTGCAAATGCAGGTCTTTCCCTTTTAAGAGATGAAATTGCCGATTATTATAAACGCAAATTTAATGTGCAATAGAATCCTAAAA
>OGJW01000400.1_pt1 | contig 10022 bp, 8 predicted proteins | sample 1572361 | NCBI WGS metagenome assembly OGJW01 (sample SAMEA2582078, study PRJEB24529) | metagenome | biome: Human gut stool | place: China | collected 2011 | reverse complement strand
GCGAAACATCTTTCCGTGATTGGTTGTAAGGCTGTATTGGATAGCCGAAAGGGGAAGGAATGGGGATTGAATCCGAAAGTCTTGCCTTTTAATGTGCAGCTTATTAATCAGCCGGTTTCTTTCTATCAGCAGTATACGTATCAGATATGGTCTGCTTGCACTTTGTTTGTTGTATTGGTGTTGGGGCTGTTTATTTCTCTCTTTTATTATTTCCGTACGAAGCGGTTGAAAGACGAGCTGTTGAGGTCGGACAAAGATTTGCGTGTGGCGAAAGACAGGGCGGAAGAGTCTAATCGTCTGAAGAGTGCTTTCCTTGCCAATATGAGTCATGAGATACGGACGCCGTTGAACTCGATTGTCGGCTTTTCGGATGTACTGGCGGTAGGCGGCAGCACAGAGGAGGAACAACAGTCCTATTATCAGATTATTAAGACGAACTCAGATTTGTTACTTCGCCTGATTAACGATATTCTTGATCTTTCACGTCTGGAGGCGAACCGGGTGACTTTGACGTGGGAGGAATGTGATGTGGTGCAGTTGTGTAGTCAGGTGGTTGCCTCTGTTAGTTTTTCACGGCAGTCGTCGGACAATCAGTTCTTGTTTTCCACTTCTTTTGAAACTTTCCGGATGGTGACGGATGTGCAGCGTATGCAACAGGTAATCATTAATCTGCTGTCCAACGCCGACAAATTTACGAAACGCGGGAAGATTACCTTGGACTTTTCTGTGAATGAGGAAAAGCAAATGGCTATTTTCTCGGTAACGGATACCGGATGCGGTATCCCGAAAGAAAAACAGGGACTTGTGTTCGAGCGTTTTGAAAAGCTGAATGAGAATGCTCAAGGCAGTGGGTTGGGGCTCTCCATATGCCAACTTATCATAGAGCATATCGGCGGACAAATATGGATTGATTCAGAGTATGCCGAAGGCTCACGCTTCTGCTTCCCCCACCCCATAAGCCAGACAGGCAGAAAGGAGAATAAGAAATGAAACAGATATTTACATTGCTCATTGCCTTATGCTGGCTGTTACCGTCCGCACACGCAGATGTGCGACGGACAGAAGCCAAGGATAGCCTGCTACGTATATATCTTGCCTCCCCAGCCGATACCACCAGATTGGAAACCCTATATCAGATAGCACTGTTTGACCAACTGTCACCGACATTCATCTATTACGAGAACAAATTACTGGAAGAGGCCATCGCCCAGAAAAATATACTTTACCAGAGTGCGGCCATATATGCGCACATTATTTATTACTACAACCTACTGGACCAAAAACATGCAGAACAATGGCTGAAGAGGCTCGAACAGTTGTCTGAAGAGCACAACTACTACCGTCATTACTTCAGAGGCAAAAAGATGATGATAGAATTCTATGTCATCAGCCAGAAGATTGAATTAGCCCTCAAACAAGCACAAGACATGTACGACAAGGCTCAAAGTCTTGGCAACCATGACGGTATGCGCGAAGCATGCCTATGCCTGATGACTGGATATTTCAATACCTTACGTTACAAAGAAGGAATCACCTACCTAAACAAGGCTTTTGAACTGACAAGTCCGGATTCCTCCCTTGCCACTCAGATTGATTTATTGACAAAAGCGGTACTGGCTTACTCATATCTGCATGACAATGACAACATGTTCCGGTATCTGGAGGAACTCAACAATGCAAAAAACAGATTGCAGGAAGAAGGCACCACCGTACTGACAAACGGCTATACCAATTTGTATCTGCTCATAGATTTACAATACGCCCTTTACTATACCCGCCTTCAACGTCCTGCGGAAGCATGGGAATATTTGCAGAAAGCAGAGCGGCATCTCAGTACATCTTCATTTCTTCCTTATCGGTTGATACGTTTGGCAGCATATGCCGAATATTACCAACTGACAAAAGAATACGACAAAGCTTTGGTTTATTTAGAAGACGCCATTGAACTTGTAACCCCTATTTCACTGGATGATGCCATGATTTATGGACTTCAGAAAGCGGATATATTAGTAAAGATGGGGTTTCCGGACGACGCACTTCCTATCTATAAACAAATAACCAAGGCAAGAGATTCGTTATATACAGTATTCTCCACCTCACAGATAGAACAGATACAAAGCCTATATAATATGGACCAACTGCTTTTCCAGAAAGAACAGCGGCAAGCCACTTTTCACCGTATCTGTCTGGTCACTTCCATTATCATCATTATAGCCTTGTTACTTTTCAACCTACATATGTATAGAAGCAGGAAGCGGCTGCAACAAGATGAGAAGGAAATGCGTAAATTGGCAATTATTGCCGAAGAAGCCAACGAAGTAAAAAGCCGTTTCCTTGCCAATATGAGTTATAATATCCGTATTCCACTGAACAATGTAGTCGGTTTCTCCCAACTGCTTTCCACCGACAACGAACTGGATGAAGAAGAGCGAAAAGAGTATTCCGGTATTATCCAGACCAATTCGGGTGAGCTTATCCAACTGGTAAACGACGTATTGGACCTCTCACGCCTGGAAGCGAATATGATGAAATTTCAATTGCAGGATTGTAATGTAAAAGAATGGTGCAACGAACTAGGTTGTCTAATACAAATGCGTAGTGAAGGCCGTATCCTCCTGGAACTACAAGTGGAGGTGGGAGATGTGCGTATCCATACCGACGTCAACCGCCTTACACAAATAGTGACAAGTATGCTGCTTTATCCGAACGACTGCAAAGAAACGCGCAAAGTCAGCATGTTCTTGGTCAACCATCCGGACAAACACATCATCGCATGCCGGATAGAGAACAGTCCTATAGCCGATTCCAGGTTTGCCTCTCAAAAAGTATCAGTGCAACAGAAAATCAACCAGTTGTTCTTTGAACATTTCAAAGGTACCTATCAAACCGAGAATGTCGAAGAAGGAGAAATCGCAGTGATTACTTTTACCTATCCGACTCTTTCTTAAAAGTTGAAAATCGGCTTAAGCTCCAGCTAAAGCCAATAGTATCAGAGCAATTCGTTTACGAAATTCAAAAACGAACATTTTTCAGTCTCTGCGGTATGCTGTGTCGCTTTCTCGACTCCTTATTTAGACGACATACAAATTATACGTTTTTAATCAAGATTGATAGCAAGTAATAAAGAAAACCACTATTTTTGCCGAACGAATTAGTACTAATAATAATTTAAATCTAAAAGAAAATGGCTTACGTAATTAGTGACGATTGTATTGCTTGCGGAACTTGTATCGACGAGTGTCCGGTAGAAGCTATCTCTGAAGGTGATATCTATTCTATCAACCCAGATGTATGTACTGACTGTGGTACTTGTGCAGACGTTTGTCCGTCTGAAGCAATTCACCCGGCTGAATAATACAAGCTACAAAAAATGTACAGGCTGCTTTCTACGGAAGGCAGCCTTTTTTATTTCTTGTCTTCACCACAGATTACACAGATGGACACAGGTTATTTATATTCAACTAAATAAAAATTCCCTCACTGCAACATATTACAGCAAGGGAATCACAATTTAAACATATATTGAACAATAAAAAATCTTTTAATCTGTGTTCATCCTTTAGATTTGCACTGTGAAAAATAAAGGTTGAAATATTACCTTTGTGGTTAAAACAAGTTAACCAAGGAAAGCAGGTGACCCATTGTGTTCTCTAGGCAGAAGCCCTATCCACGGAATTAGTCCTTCTTTCCTTATCAGTTGAACAGATCCAATTAGAATTTTAGGTCGTTGGCCTATTAAAGGATATAGTTTGTTCAACCTATGGTTAACCCTTTAATAGTGCAAAAATATGGAAAAGAAATGGTTTATTGGCATTGACATCTCAAAAAAAACTTTGGATGTTGTTATTTACGTTCCTACAAAGAAACATGCGGACGAAACAAATTATGAACGCTTCTTAAACAAAGAAGAGGGCTACAAGTCTCTTCTTTGTTGGTTGAAAAAGAAGAACATGGCAAAGAAAAGGCTGGTCATTAGTATGGAAAATACGGGTATTTACAGTTTTGACTTATGCCTTTTTCTAGAAGCCGCATCCATCGATTACTGTTCTTTCAATCCTCTTCATTTAAAACGTTCCTTAGGTTTGGTACGTGGGAAAAATGACCGTGTAGATGCCGAAAGAATAGCCTATTTTGCTTATCTTCATCGGGATGAACTATCTTACTCTAAGCTGTCAGGGAGTTCAATTATCCGTTTGCGTGACTTTGCTGCAGAGAGAAAACGTTTTGTAAAGCAGCAAGCTGAATACAAAGGTTTTCTCACTGATAGAAAAGATTGTGAAATGACTTCTACCATTGAGCGCGCTGCCCATATGGTAAAGATACTGGATGAAGAAATTGCAAGTGTTGAAGAAGAAATGCTGCAAATTATCAATTCAGACCCATCTATTCTCCGAAATTATGAGCTCTTAAACAGTATTAAAGGTATTGGGACGATCAATGCGATGAATACAATCATACATACTAATAATTTTCAGGCATTTGAAACGGCACGTCAATATGCATGTTATTTAGGTATTGCTCCTTTTGAGCATTCTTCGGGAACAAGTATTAAAGGTAAAACAAGGGTTTATCCCACGGGAGCAAAACTATTGAAAGCGGATCTTTCACAAGCTGCTAATTCAGCGATTGTATGGGATAAGGAAATGAAAGAGTATTATGAAAGGAAAAGGAAGGAAGGGAAAGCTTATGGAGTAGTGCTAAATGCAGTCAAGTTTAAACTAGTAGGAAGAATGTTTGCTGTGGTCAAAAGGGGAACACCCTTTGTGGAGTTAATGACTTACAAAAAGTAAACGGACTGAAATAGCCCGTTTAACTTCTTTAACTGTTTTTTATAGGCCTATTATTTGCATAGGTCTTAGAATTCCGTGTAATCTGTGGTGAACTCTTATTTCAATTTAGCTAATGCTTCCTTGATACGACGGATAGCCTCTACGATATTTTCATCGCTTGTAGCATAACTCATGCGAATACATTCAGGAGCACCAAAAGAGGCACCACCTACACAAGCCACATGAGCTTCTTCAAGTAAGTACATTGCCAAATCATCCGAATCTGCAATCTTACGTTCGCCGTTGCTCTTTCCAAAGAAAGTATCGCATTTCGGGAACAAGTAGAAAGCACCTTGCGGAACGTTTACTTCAAATCCCGGAACTTCTTTAGCCAACTTCACAATCAGGTCACGACGACGTTCAAATGCCTTCTGCATTTCTTTCACCGGTTCTTGTGTACCTACGTAAGCAGCCTCGGCAGCTTTCTGAGATACCGAGCAAGGACCCGAAGTGTATTGTCCCTGAAGCTTGTTACAAGCTTTCACAATCCATTCCGGACCAGCAATGAAACCGATTCTCCACCCGGTCATTGCATAGGCTTTGGATACACCGTTCACGATCACTGTACGTTCTTTCATTTCCGGGAACTGAGCAATGCTCTGATGTGCACCGATATAATTGATATGTTCGTAAATCTCGTCAGCGATTACTATCACCTGCGGATGTTTAGCCAATACTGCTGACAATCCGGCCAATTCTTCTTTTGTATATACAGAACCTGTCGGATTAGACGGAGAACAAAGAATCAATGCTTTCGTCTTCGGAGTGATGGCTGCTTCCAGCTGTTCCGGAGTAATCTTGAAATCTTGTTCGATACCTGCCGAAACGATAACAGGAGTACCTTCTGCCATTTTCACCATTTCCGGGTAGCTTACCCAGTAAGGAGCCGGAACGATTACTTCGTCACCCGGATTTACCAATACAAGAATCGTATTACAAACAGATTGTTTTGCACCATTTGCACACGAAATCTGGGCGGCTGTATATTCAAGACCGTTTTCTTTTTTCAGTTTCTCAACAATAGCATTGCGCAAAGCCGGATAGCCCGGTACCGGAGAGTAGCGGGAAAAGTTATCATCTACGGCTTTTTTCGCAGCTTCTTTGATGTGGTCAGGAGTATTGAAATCCGGTTCTCCTACACTTAAGTTAATAACATCAACACCCTGTGCCTTGAGCTCGTTGCTCTTTTGCGACATGGCAAGCGTCGCCGACGGCGACAAGCTGTTCAAACGATCTGATAATTGATTCATTTTGTATCTATTTTATTGTTGTTGAGTGAAAATCGCTGCAAAATAAGCGATAATATTTGATATATGAAAACAAAATGGCAATTTACTTATTAAAATGTAAAGTATGCCCCATTCTTTCTTTCTTTGTTCTCAAGTATCGTTCATTATACGGATTAGGAACTGTTTCAACAGGTACATTTTCTACTATCTCCAATCCGTATGCTTCCAAACCAACACGTTTCACCGGATTATTTGTCAAAAGTCTCATTTTGTGTACTCCCAGCTCACGAAGGATCTGTGCACCTACTCCATAATCACGTTCGTCAGCAAGATGTCCTAAGCAAATATTCGCATCAACGGTATCCATACCGTCTTCCTGGAGCTTGTATGCTTTCATTTTTTCCATCAGACCGATGCCGCGTCCTTCCTGATTGAGATAAACCACTACACCTTTTCCTTCTTTTTCGATCATTTCCATCGCTTTATGCAACTGTTCGCCACAGTCACAACGCTGCGAACCAAGGATATCTCCTGTAGCACAAGATGAGGGAACACGTACCAGGATAGGTTCGTCTTCACTCCACGTACCTTTAAATATAGCCATGTGCTCCAATCCGTTTGATTTCTGGCGGAAAGGAATCAGACGGAACATCCCGTGTTCAGTAGGCATATTTACTTCCACTCCTTTTTCCACAATGGATTCCTGTTTCAAACGATAGACAATCAGGTCATGGATAGAGATCAGTTTCAGTCCATGTTCATCTGCCATCTGACGGAGTTCGGGCAAACGTGCCATTGTTCCGTCTTCACTCATGATTTCCATCAAGGCACCTGCGGGGTAAAGTCCTGCCAGACGAGCCATATCAATCGTAGCTTCTGTATGTCCGGCACGGCGAAGTACTCCTTTTTCTTGCGCGTACAACGGATTGATGTGTCCGGGACGCCCGAAAGTAGCCGGTGTAGAAGTCGGATCGGCCAACGCCTGAATAGTAGCGGCACGGTCGGAAGCGGAAACACCTGTTGTACAGCCTTCCAATTTGTCAATAGTAACCGTAAAAGGAGTTCCCAACACGGAAGTATTGTCACTTACCTGATGCGGCAAATCCAACTCCTTGCAACGAGACACTGTGACAGGTGCACAAAGTACGCCACGTGCATGTTTCAACATGAAATTTACTTTTTCGGGAGTTATCTTTTCAGCTGCAATAATCAAGTCGCCTTCGTTTTCGCGGTCTTCATCATCCACTACTATGACAAACTTGCCTTCTTTGAAGTCGGCAATCGCATCTTCTATTCTATCCATTTTAATAGTCTCTTTCATAACACTTATTTATTGATTTTCTGTATGATGAATTGAATTTGTTCATTGTTCTTTATAATCCGTTCCATATCCTTAGCCAGACGAACGCGGAACGCCCAGATGCGGAAATAGAAAAATAAACCGATAGGGAAAATGACTCCGGCTACCAAATTCAACCAATATATATGGAACGGGCGCACATGAGCAGAAACGGAAATAACCGGATAATTGTTTAATGCACCGATCAAAGTGGCAGATTTCGTATTGGACATTTCTTCAACCAACGCTTCCAGCTTTTCATTGATAGCCATTACTTCGTTGTCATCTTCGCTTGACATCCACAATTTAAAGTAATTGGGTGCTTTTTCCAATCGTTTCTTGGCAGCATACGCTCTGCACTCTGCTGTGAGTTGTTCCAAATCACCAGTCAGACGTGGATAATCAGGATCATGGATAATCACTTCTTTCTTAAATATATGGCGTACACTACGGATTCCCATAATCTTCTTGAACCAGTTGATATAGGCATCTGCATTAAGCACAACAGAATCCTTGTTCTATTTATAGGTAAGGGAAACTCCTAATGGGGCAAGGACCGCACTACTTGTCCACATTCCCATCCATACTATCCACTTACCGTCACGGGCCATTTTATATCCTGTATTATCAATGATATAGTAAATAATAAATACCAACACGGATACAATTACCGGCATTCCCAACCCTCCTTTGCGGATGATTCCACCCAATGGAGCTCCGATAAAGAAGAACAGCAGACAAGAGAGTGAAATCGTTATCTTCTTATGCCATTCCGTCTTATGTTTGCGAATACTATAATCGTTGTTCTCCATCGTGAATTTCTTGAACCCAAGATCGTTGGCCACATTCTCCGCCCGACTGACAGCAGAAGAAAGCACCTTCTGTTTCTGCGTTAAAGAGGCTACTTCGTAAAGGCTGTCCACGTTATATTCATGTATATCCGCCTTTTCTATTTTGACCGTATCTTCTTTTGTCAATCCATAAGAAGGACGGAAATTTCCTTCTGCCACTTCCCTGTAATACTGTCGTCCGATACTATCTCCCACTACCGTCATTGAGTCGATAGAGCTTTGCAACTGCGCCATATCCTTAGCACTGGACTGCTTGCCCATAATTTCACCATCAACCATATTGAAATCGGAGTTAAATTCAATAATGGTATGTTTTTCCCGGAATGACTCACGCCGATAAGGCACATTCTGCGATTTCAGGCTCTGAGCTTTCAGGTTCTCGAATAAATCGCCACTATATAAATGCAACCAGAGATGTTGTTTATCTGCAGTCATCTCCAGACGTCCGGAGTCGGCATATATAATATGTGCGTTTTCGAATCCGTCCTTCATATTATAAATCAGCACATCATATAGCATACCGGTCTTTCGGTTCTTCTTAGCTACCTTTAAATTATAATCCTTTATTTCAGAATAGAAAACTCCTTCCGGAATGTCCAACTCCGGAGATTTCTGTTTCATCGAAAGAATCAGGGTTCCCAGCTTAGCCTGGGCGATAGGACCAACAACATTTTGGAAATAGAATGAGACACCGACAAGTCCGCAAACAAAGAAAGCGAGCGGACGCATGATTTTAAGTAGAGAAATACCCGCAGCTTTCATTGCAAGTAATTCATAACGCTCGCCAAAGTTACCGAAAGTAATCAAAGAAGCCAGTAACACTGCCAATGGCAACGATACTGGCACTAATGTTAATGCAGAATAGAAGAAGAATTGAGCCATAACGCTCATCTCCAACCCTTTTCCGACCAATTCGTCTACATATCTCCACAGGAACTGCATCATGAATATGAACAGACAGATGAAGAATGTACCAATAAAGAGCATCAAAAAACTCTTTACGATGAATATATCTAATTTCTTTATGCGTAGCATCTTAATAGGTTCGTGCAATTAGGATGCAAAATTAGCACAAAAAAAGGAGCATCGAAAATTTTTAGTTGAAAGTTAACTAAAAACCACAAGTTCTTCTTAATTTAGCTACTTGTGACTCCCACAATTCTTTCATATCATCTACTTCATCCGGCTCTGCGAAATCGGTAATTTCCAGCACATAATCACTAGTCAGCTCATTATAAGTCATCTTGATTTCAAAATAATCGCGTTCGTTTTCATCATCCTGCCAACGGAAGCGGATAAAAGAGAAAGAGCGAATGGCAATAATCTCTGCTTTCCTCTGTTCTGTCTTCCCCCAATGAAACTCTACTATTTTATCGTCAGAAATAACTTTGTCGGCAAACCAGTCCTCCAACCCGGTCGGTGTACTTATAGCTGACCAAAGAATATTTTTAGACGTTGCATTCAACAAATACTCCAAATGAATCTTTTCCTTTTTCATAGCAATTTCGAATTGTTTTTACGTGTGCCAAGATAAATACTTTTTTCTAAATACATCGCATAAATCAGACACTTTATTTAATTATTCTTTCATTATCGGACCTCAAACTCCCTGTTTATAGGGAAAATCAAACCCCTTCTTAAAGAAAAAACACAAAAAAGTTATGAATTGTTTTGGAGATTATAAAAAATCATCTATCTTTGCACCCGCAATCGAGAAACGATGGCGGGATAGCTCAGCTGGTTAGAGCGCATGATTCATAATCATGAGGTCCCC
>OGJW01000399.1_pt1 | contig 10045 bp, 9 predicted proteins | sample 1572361 | NCBI WGS metagenome assembly OGJW01 (sample SAMEA2582078, study PRJEB24529) | metagenome | biome: Human gut stool | place: China | collected 2011 | reverse complement strand
CTGTAATGTAGGTGTTGTGCGAATCTTAAGTGGTGTATCAACAGCGATAGCTTGTCCAACCTCAGTACCAAAGCCTGATGAATTCACGAAGGTAATATTATAGGCGTGGAAGTTATTGGCGTGTACAAAGAAAGTATAAGACCTGAAGGTACCACGTTTGGTGTTATCAGGCATAGTCATTAATGCGTAATAGTCTTTGGTTATAATTACGTTATCCATAGACTCACCAATAAGAGTTATATTATTGTGTGTAATCTCAACACGCTCGTTATAAGTACCATTTTTAATAAAAATTGTCTCTGATACTGTTGAGCTGCTTATAGCATCAACAGCTTCCTGAATAGATGTATAGTCCCCTGTATTATCTTTTGAAACAGTAATCATATAAGCCTCCATAAATATTATTAGGTTTACATCTGATGAAATATAGTAAATGCAAAACCTATATGCTATTATATCATTTTTTTCTTAAGTTAAAATGCTTTTATAGACATAAATATAAAAAAATTGTATACTGATTGATAAAATAAAAAGGTGTATTAAAGGATAAGTGTAAAATGATTAGAATAGTTGAAGATGTAAAAGATGTAAATATATATTTGGGACTGCGTGATAAAGTGGGATGGATAAAACTTACAAAAGCTCAGGCACAGGAAGCACTTAATAACAGCGTGAAAGTGTTTACTGTATTTGATGATGACAAGCCTATAGGAATGGGAAGGGTTGTTGGAGATAAGGCAGTTATAAGCTATATTCAGGATTTGATAGTGATACCAGAATATCAGGGGAAGCATATTGGAAGTGAACTTATAGAACATATTATAGCGTATGTTAAGTCTATAACAATGGAGGATTCAAGAATGATGTTATGTCTTATGTGCGCCAAGGGACGTGAGATATTCTATGAAAAGCATAATTTTATTGCAAGACCGACAGATGCGTTAGGACCGGGGATGATTCAGTATATATATTCAGAACAATAAAGCTTGACAATACATAAAAACAATTGTAAACTAAACTAGAATTAAGGTTAACAATTAACCTTAAATCTTTTATGAGGAAGGTAAAGACAAGTGAAAGAGAAGAAATTTACAGTTTATCAGTTATGTTTTATGGCACTTATGGCGGCAGTTACATGCATATTAGCACCATTATCAATACCTATAGGGCCTATTCCAATATCACTTACTAATCTTGTGGTATATTTTACAGTATATGTGATTGGCCTTAAAGCAGGAACATGCAGTTATTGTTTATATGTGTTATTAGGAGTTGTTGGTCTTCCTGTATTCTCAGGATATGTAGGAGGTCCAGCTAAGATTGCAGGACCAACAGGTGGATATATTGTTGGATTTGTGTTGATGGCACTTATAGGTGGATATGTAATTGAGAAGACTAATCGTAATATGGTTCTTGTTATAATTGCGTGGATAGTTGGAACAATGGTTGATTACGCATTAGGAACAGAGTGGTTTGCCTATGTACAGCATTGTACAGTGGGTTACGCACTTAAGGTATGTGTGTATCCATTTATTGTATTTGATCTTATTAAGATAGTAGCAGCTACATTTCTCGCAAAGGCGGTGCGATATGCACTTGTTAAAGCAGGGTTATTATCTAATGATAAGGTAGTCAGCGGGGTAACAGCATAATTTGTTATATATACAGACAACTAATAAAAAGCAGCTTTTCTACAGATAGGAAAGCTGCTTTTTATTAGCGTTAAAGATGTGCTGATGTAAACATCAATATCCGTATTAATAAATTAAATTGATTAATAATAATCCTGTAGAACTTATTAAATTAAGCAAGTAAAGTCTTAACGTATTCAGCAATCTTTTCGTCCTTGCAGTTAGCAAAGAAGAGTTCCTGGAACTTTTCTCCAGCTACAGCACCCTTAACAAGATCCTGGTCAAGGTTCTTAAGAACACTGATTAAATCCTGATTAAGAGTAACCTTTCTTACTTCATCAAGAATCTTCTTATTTCTCTGTTCTGGAACAACTCTTTCCTTAGGATAACCACCACCTGGTTCGCCTTCAAATAACTTTTCAAAAATGTATGTAAGGTTTAATTCAGCACCCCAGCCAAATCCCTTAGCGAATGGAAGAGCGATTGCATTACCATCGTTAATCTGCATAAACATATATGCATCTGAAGGGTCAACAACGTGTCCACAAAGAACATTAGGGAATGAGTTAAGTGCAAGCATAGCACCTTCACCAGTACCACAGCCTGTTACTACAAAATCACAAGCACCTGAGTTAAGAAGGATAGCAGCTAATATACCATTCTGTACATATGTAAGCTGAGCTTTGTCATCAGCAGAATACATACCATAGTTGTCTACTGTATGTCCCTTGCTTTCAGCTACTTTCTTAAGATTAGCGTAAATTAAATCATTCTTTGCAGCCTGACTGTTTTCGTTAATTAAAGCGATTCTCATTATTAAAAACCTCATCTTTCCTGATATTATTCCGATTATTACGGATATATTAAATATACTGAAATATATAATATTTGTCAAATTGATAAAATAGCAGATATATGTTAAAATCCCTTAGTGGAAAAGGAGAATGTGTTATGGCAGTTAATAATAAAGATGCTAAAGCAACATTTATGGAAGCTTTAGACGGACTTAAAGAATACGCAAAGGTTAATGGGAATGTAGTTACCAAGGACGACGTTAAGAGTTATTTTAACGGACTTGAATTAGATGATAACAGATACTCAATGATAATGGGTTATCTTATGGCTAATAATATTACAATAAATGGAGTAGATGGAGCAGACAATGAATTCCTCCATATGCTTGAAAGTACTAAAAATGATGCTGTAAATAATGATGATAATGGAATAGCACAGGAAGATACTTCATATACTGAAACAGACGACGGAATTATTAAAAAGATAAATGTTACAGAGGAAGAGGTTAATAATCTGCCAGAGAAAGAAGTGGTTATGGCGGCTCAGATGATAGCAGATAATATGGACTATTCCGAAGATGATATATATCTTGAAAGATACCAGAAGGAGCTTGAACAGATACAGCCAGTATCAGATACTACAAGAGCTTACCTTTTAATTAATATCGTTGAAGATAATGATAAAGAGTCTTTAAAGCTTTTGTCTGAGTCATATCTTGGAAAAATTGTAGGCTGGGTTGAACCTTTAAGGTGCAGGGGAGTGCTTATGGCGGACCTTGTTCAGGAGAGTAATCTTTCAATGATGGCTTATATAGGACAGAGGCAGTGGCTTAATAATTACGAATGGAAAGATAAGATTAAAGAAGGAACTACACAAGATTTAATTCAGGTGCTTAATGAGATTGACAAGGAAGTTAAGTATCAGGCAGAAGAAAGTATGCGTATGCTGATTGATGAGCAGATGGATAGCAATAAAATATCTGGAAAGGTTCTTAATAAAGTTAATTATGTCAATGACTGGGCAGTAAGATTAAAAGAAGAACTTGGAAGGAAACCGTCAGTTAAGGAAGTCGCAGAGCGTATGGGTGTATCTGAGGATATTGTAAGGGAAGCTGTATCATTATCTGCAGAGGCAATTGAAGACATAAGCGATGCCAAGACTAATAAAGATAATGATAAGTAAAATGGTAATCAAGTAATGTAATTATACATATAATAAAATGGTAAATAATTAATTATGATAAGCAGTATATTATAAAAGTAATGAATTAAGATAGGTGATAAATATTAGAATTTTTTAATTAAAATTACATATATTATATTGTATCTAAGAGATTTATGTAGTAGAATAATTATAGTTGATAAGAAGAACAATTTAATAATTCCTGGGGCGTGCGATAACCTCACTTATTTTGATCCTACATTTCATCGACGGGATTCCTATATCTCCATTCCAATGTCGGGCCTCCTCTGAGTGGATGGCAGCGGTCTGGATGCGGTAACCCACCTAGCATTGCTAGGAGTCGAAAACGTGGGGAACGGCGCTTTGGGATAATTGTGATAAGTTACTATGAAGACAATTTTGTTTTCATAGTTTTTTTATTTAACAGGAAATTCTGATAGGATTTCCTGTTAAATAAAAAGCCCTCCGCAAAGATTCACACTTACACGAAGATGTAGTATGCTGCAGATGACCGCATCCGGCACAGAAATGTGCTTTGCACAATCTTCTTTATGTAGTAATAATCAGTGACTTTCAAGAATATATATAATTGATGCTGTACAGGCATAATATATTTGAGAGGTTAGGTTGATATGGTAAAGACCGTAATAATCAGAAAACGGACAATATTTATATATGGATTATTAGTACTGGTACTGGCAATAGGTGTTGTTGTGCTGGAAACATTTATTAATAAATCCAATAATGATGAATACATAACTTATGCACAGGCGGCAAAGATGATTGCTTATGCTAATGTAGATGATGCGCAGGCATTTGAAACAGGAGAAGTGTGGTACAAGCCATATATTGAATATGTCAATATCAATGGATATATGCAGTGTGAAGAGCCTGACGATTATATTATGATGAAAGATGTATACATACTTTCAAAGAAACTTAATGCAGGTGATACAACATTTGAGAGCGTTGGAATACAATCACTTAGCCAGTTAAAGAATAATAACAGAGTTGTGACTAAGCAGGAATTTATAGATTATTACATATTGCTTCTGCCGTTTTGCAGTAACGGGAAGGAGGTTGACACCTGCGGAGCTTAATGTTAGTGAGTGGGAAATGTATACAACTAAGGGAAAGTATATATTTGACGGAATAATTGCAACACCTTATATAGACAGGCAGGTATTGGCAATAGTAAGGGATAATCGTTTGTTGTGTATTGAAAGAAAAATATCTGACGAGGTTGATTACAGTAATGTGTGGCTCAAATATGACAATAACGGAATGTTATATGTGAATTTCTATGGAGTTGAGAAAAAGCTTAAGATAGGCAGGGTTAATGATGACATAGATAATACGCTTGCTGATATTCATCTGAGTAAGGGAAAGGTGAAGAATATATCCGTCAAAAAGGATATTATCAAAGGGAAAGTTCTCTCTGTAACTAATGAATATGTAGAGATAGATGGGTATGGAAAAGTTCCATTAGATGAACAATTTATAATATATGATAATGTATCAGATGTGAAAACGCATAATTATGATGAGATTATAGTTGGTTATTCACTTCAGCGTTTTATAGTTGCTAATGGAAAGGTATGTGGGGCAATTATTGGCGAAGAATTAAAGCATGATAATATAAGGGTTATGTTAAAGACAACAGGTTACAAGGATTTATTTCATAACAGTGTGTCGCTGTCATCAGATAGTATAATACATATAACCTGTGCAGATGTACAATGGGATATTGCGGCAGGTGAAAGCTTTGATATAGACAGCAATGATGAAAGATTAGCCACGGGGCGTATTGTGCTTAGTACTGATGATGGAAGCATAACGATTAATTCTATTAAGAGAAGTCAGGGAAATCCGTCCTATAAGGGTAATATAGAGCTTGCCTTATATGATGAGGGTATTGCGGTGATTAATGAAATTGATATCGAAGATTATTTAAAAAAAGTTGTGCCTAGCGAAATGCCTGTGTCATTTGGCGTTAATGCCTTAAAATGTCAGGCTGTATGTGCAAGAAGCTATGCATATACACAGCTTACGAATAATTATTACAGTGAGTATGGTGCACACATAGATGATAGTGTGTCGTTTCAGGTATACAATAATACATATGACAGTGCAGAGGCTGATGAGGCGGTTATTGCTACGGCTGGAATGGTCGCTGTATACAATGGTGAACTTGTAAAGACTTATTATTATTCGACTTCCTGCGGTTATACAGCTGATGTGTGTGCGTGGGGGAGTGATGAGGATAATTATCCGCAATATGCTTCTGTAAGGGCAGGAACATCTGATTATAATGCTGATATTAAGTCGGAAAAGACATTTGAGCAGTTTATAACGGCCAAAGATAGCAGTGATTATGACAGTGAAGCAGATATGTACCGTTGGAAGACCGTCATAGGTATAAGTGAGCTTACGGCACATTTTAATTCACTTATAGGAAGTTATTTAAGAAAGAACGGCTCGGTATATATATTAGAAAATGGAGAGCCGTCCGATAAAGTGGTTAATGATATAGGAAATATTGCAAGCATTAAAGTGATAGAACGTGGCTGTGGCGGAGTTGTAGCTGCACTTATGGTAGAAGGCAGTAAGGAAACCTGTATTGTCAAAGGAGAAAATGCAGTAAGAAGCCTTATGGGTAATAATAAATGTGCAATAATAACTCAGAGCAGGGAGATATATAATGATATTCTTCCGAGTGCTTTCTGTATATTCAAACCAGTATATGATAATGGCACGCTTGTATCATACGAAATAACAGGCGGCGGCTACGGACACGGAATTGGAATGAGCCAGAATGCGGTTAAGAAAATGTCAGAAACTATGGATTATACAGATATTTTAAAATTCTTCTATAACAATATAGAGATTAAGCATATAAATGATTAGTGCTTGTAAAATGGATTAAAATAATCTGATATAGATATAAAAATAGGACTGTTGCAGTGATGCTCCAGTTGTATAACGGAAGGGCATTCAATGTGACAGTCCCATTTGATTACTATTTGTATTTATAAGTATGTCGATATCGTTGGTGTCTGTATATCAATTTATTTCAATAATAAAGATAGCTTTATTGTTTAGCAGCATTGATGACTGCTTTCTTAGCTTTTTGTTGAATGCTTTGAAATACGCCAAGGTCTTAGTATATTCTTCTCGATAAGGGAATTGAATTCAGCACCGAGAAATAATATAAGAATACATATATACATCCATATAAGAAGAAGCATAAAAGTTGTAAGACTTCCATAAGTATATGAGTAGTGTGTCATATATGTAATGTATAATGAGTAAAGTTCAGAGAACAGATACCATCCAATACTTGCAAGAAAAGCACCTGGAATTTCTTCTAAAGGACGTTTTTTAATTGTAGGTATGAACGAATACATTACAGTGAAGAATATTGTAAGCAGAGTAGGAACAAGAAATAACCTGTTGCTGAATATTGCGTTAATAATTGTAATATCAATTGAAAATGCACTAAGATGTCGTTCAATAAATGCTGAAAGGTGTTCGCCAAATACGATTATGACAAGGCTTGTTGCAATTGATAATAGCAGTATTAAAGCATATATGCTTGAAAATAATCTCTGTATTAGCCAGCTTCTTTTAAGCTCGTAATTGTTAATACGGTTAAGGCAGGTCTTTATTGTCATAAAGCCTTTGCCAGCTGACCATATTAAGCCGATAGCAGTTACCGACAGAATTGTTATTGATGAAGAATTCTCAATATCAACTATTATGTTTAGTAACAGACCGTGGAATTCTGTAGGAATTATATTCTCAAAAAGATTCATAAGGTCGGTTGAAGTTACTGGGAAATAATGTATTATGCTTATTAGTGCAAGTACGAATGGCATAAAGCTTAAAAGCAGATAGTAGCAGGTCTGTGCTGCATATTCAGTAAGCCGGTCTTTGGTGATTTTGTTGTAAGCTTCCTGACAGGTGAAAATCACACGGGCAATTTTCATGCTGTTTCTCCTCTCTAAAAATTTTAATAAAATATTTGAAAAAACTTCGGTATATACAGTGCTTTTGAAAGTCACAAGTTTGTGCTTGTCACAAACTTGATATTTGAAAAAACTTAGATGTAAGGTTTTTTCAAATTATTATATGTTATTTTCCCACAATTATCAATAAGTTAATAACTTGCATTACTATTATATTTTATGTACAATATATAAGTTAATGAATAAAATCAGGTTAAGTGTAACCTGTTAATGAAAGGTAGGCTTGCTTATAATGGGGATTAGTGTAAAGCTTCAGGCTTTTGAAGGTCCGTTAGATCTTTTACTGCATCTTATAGATAAGAATAAAGTTAATATATATGATATTCCAATAGCTGATATAACAGAGCAGTATATGGAATATGTCAATAAAATGCAGGAGGAAGACTTAAATGTAGTAAGCGAATTCCTTGTTATGGCGGCTACACTGCTTGATATAAAATGCCGTATGCTTCTTCCAAAAGAAGTTGATGAGGAGGGTAATGAGCAGGATCCAAGAGCAGAGCTTGTCGAAAAACTGTTAGAATACAAGCTTTATAAGGCAATGGCAGAAGAGCTTAAAGATAAGCAGATGGATGCGACAAAGCTTTATTATAGAAAGCCTGATATTCCTAAAGAGGTCAGCGGATATGTGCCAGAGGTTGATATAAAAGATGTGATAGGAGATACCGATCTTTTAAAGCTTAATGCAATATTTTCAGACGTAATGAGAAGAAAAGATGAAAAGGTTGACCCAATAAGAAGCAAGTTCGGTAAGATAGAGAAAGAAGAAGTTACTATGTCAGAAAAGCTTGTTGATATTAAGGCGTTTATGATGGAGCATAGGACATTCAGTTTCAGGGAACTTCTTATGAAGGGGGCTTCAAAGGTTGCGGTTATTGTTACATTTCTTGTTGTATTAGAGCTTATTAAGACAGGATTTATTATTGTAGAGCAGGAGGGGACTTGCGAGGAAATATATATAACAGTGACGAAGGATCCGGAACTTATAGAAGGAATTACCGAAGAATAATTAATAATACAGCAATGCTTTATAAGTTTTAAAAGCATATATGTATATGACACAGTAAGTGTGTATTAATTCTGTTAATCAAAGCAGGATAAGAATGGAGTGCAGAATGAGTATAGAAAAGACAGAAGCGGCAATAGAAGCTATACTATTTACTATGGGTGAATCAGTAGAAGCAGAAAAGATTGCAGTGGCTATAGAACACGATGTCGATACAACAGTCAAGATTATCCATAATATGATGGATAAATATGAAAATGAAGACAGAGGTATCAAGATAATTGAATTAGAGGGAAGCTTTCAATTATGTACCAAAGAAGAATATTACGACAATCTTATTAGAATATGCAGTCAGCCAAGACGATATACATTGACAGATGCAGCACTTGAAACGCTCTCAATAATAGCGTACAAGCAGCCGGTTACCAAGATAGAGATAGAAAAGATAAGAGGTGTTAATTCAGACAGGTCAGTTAATAAGCTTGTTGAATTAGAACTTGTTAAAGAAGTTGGAAGACTTGATGCACCGGGAAGACCGATGCTTTTTGGAACAACTGAAGAATTCCTTAGAACATTTGGTGTAGGTTCTATTGATGAACTTCCGGTTATAAGTGAGGATATGGTTGAACAGTACAAGGAAGAGGCTGAATATGAAATAGCAAGCGAATTAAAAGAAGAAGCTATGAATGAGGAACAGCTTACCCTGGACATATAATCAGCTGGACATTTATGTATAGATAGTTAGAATATAATGAGTTCACCTGATACAAGTGGTTATCTTAAACAGTGGGCAGAAATGAGGTATATTATGGAAAGAGCAAATGCGTGGAATAAGTATGATTCTAAAAAGAAAGCAGAAGTATTTGATTTTGCGGAACAGTACAGACAGTTCATCTCAAAATGTAAGACAGAAAGAGAATGTGTAAAGGAAGGCGTTAGGCTTTTAAAGGAAGCTGGCTATGCGGACTTAAAAGACGTTATTGCTGATAACAGGACATTAAAAGCTGGCGATAAAGTGTATGCTGTCAATATGAATAAGGCACTTGTTGCGTTTAATATAGGTGAAGAACCTGAGAAAATATATGAAACTGCAAATAAAATGTTAGCGAAAATAAAATAAAAATTACTATATTTTGGTTTTAATACATAAAAAAGATGCTGTGCAAACTACACAACATCTTTTTTATTTTAAAATTTGGATATCAAAATACCCAACTTTTGATTAATTATCTCATTAAAACTTTGCACCAAGTGTTGCTGCCATAACTGCCTTAATTGTATGCATTCTGTTTTCTGCTTCATCAAATACAACGGACTGCTCAGATTCAAATACTTCGTCCGTTACTTCCATTTCATCTAAGCCGAACTTGTCATGAATCTGCTTGCCAATCTTGGTCTTTAAA
>OGJW01000397.1_pt1 | contig 10110 bp, 10 predicted proteins | sample 1572361 | NCBI WGS metagenome assembly OGJW01 (sample SAMEA2582078, study PRJEB24529) | metagenome | biome: Human gut stool | place: China | collected 2011 | reverse complement strand
GCCTCTCGGGACGAATCTTGGTCTCCGTGGCAACCGCGGCAATCAGGGAAAGCACCGAATATGCCACATGTCCCGTGCCGGCAACAAAAGTAAACAAATAGGTCACACTAGGGCTCAAGATGGTGCCCTGCGAAGGATTCTTCCGCAACAACCGTTCTGCCAGCTTTACCATATAATCCAGTCCGCCAGCCGCCTGCATGCAGGATGCGGCAGAAATGACGGCGGCTATCATCAACATAACGTCAATGGGAGGTGATGTAGGCTGCAATCCGAAACCAAACGTCAGAATTGCCAGACCTATCCCTCCCATTACACCCAGTCCAATGCCGCCCAAGCGGGCGCCTATAATGATAGCTACCAATACGAATGCCAATTGCAAGGCCATATACTCTACACTTTTTGATTCATGTGCAAAGATAAGTCATTTCGTATTATGGCTACTCACCTACTTCTATTTTAACTGCTTGTTTTAACTCCACACTCAAAGAGGCATCATCCTTTAACGGTGTCCAGAACACCCGGCGGCATTCATTCTTCTGTAAAAGACAACGATGATAGCGGCTGCCGGACAGATGCTCCGTATCGATATGGAAGGAACCGGTATTGACATCCCAATCGGCTATCTCGTCCAGATTCAGATAAAGGTTGCGCACTGTGCCGCTGTTGAAATGCAAGCTCTGCGCCTGCGCCGCAAGCGCAGTGACATGGCAATCTTCCAGCCGGGCAAGGTATCGCGTGCGGAAAGAGAGCGTATCGCAACGGAGTCCGTAGAAATTGGCTTCCATATCTTCCACATCTACCACAACCGCTTGTACCTCCGCAGGCAACCGCAATTCCATCCCTTCTGAACGAACCCTTATCCAAATGTCATTCTGAAGATGCTGTTCCAGCTTATCCTCCGGAAAGTCAAAGGTGACGAGCAGGGTATCGCCAACGGAAGTCATCGACATAAAAGCCTCCATATCCCCTGCATAGGAGAAACTGCCCTGCTGCAAAGAGTCTCCGGCAGTTACCTCCAACGGCACTTCCCCGAACGAGAACATACGCTCTGCCTCCACAATACCTTCTTTTTTCTGTTTCCACACCACCGGAGGCTGTGTCAGCTTCAACACCCTGCACGAGGGCAGCTGCACCGTTTTCCGTTCTCCGCCGATTTCCATAAAATTATCTTTCTGAGTGACATTGCGGTCCACCACATAGAACATGAGTCCGCATACCATTGCCACACCGGTAACCAGCATTCCTATCATTATATAAGTCGTTCGTTTCATAACTGTCTTCTTTTATTTTTGTTTCTTGATAAACTCCTGATACATCCCGGACAACTCCTCGGCAGAGATGCCCAGCGTGAAAATCTGCTTGAAGAAATAATCCACTTCCTCCTTCAGAAAATACTCTTTCCTCAACGAAAGAATCAGCTTACGTGCACCTACCGACACAAAATAGCCGATACCCCGCTTGTTGTAAATCACTCCTTGCGTCTGCAAGTAGTCGTACGAACGCATCACCGTATTGGCGTTGACCTCTACCACAGCCGCATATTCCCGTACCGAAGGAATACGTTCTTCCTCCTGATATTGCCCGAGAAGTACCTCGTCGCAAATGCGGTCTGCTATTTGCAGGTAGATGGCTTTGCTTTCCTTAAAGTTCATAGTTACCAGCGATTAATGATTTCGGACTCCTTGAAACGGAAATAGGCAAGCACCCAGTTGAAAAGGGCGAAAAACGAAGTTATAAAAATCAGCCAGTCACTCGATGCTTCCCTGTTGATATAAGGCTCGGTCATAAAAAAATTATTGGGTAGAATGGTTTCCAGACACAATACAGCTATCAGGATATATGAAACGAAGATGCAGACACCGGCCGCAAAAGTCTTGATAAGTGCATTTTTGGGCCAGACCGTACTGCCCAGCAGGAAGAAAGACTGTAGAAAAAAGTAGCAGCTCAGGAATATCCCCACCACAGCCGGTCCGCTTCCTATCGTCTCATAGAAACGGTTCGTGTTACAGCAGAATTCCCACAACGGAAAGGAGTGAACGACATGCAGCTCCGGGTAGGCCAGAAGATAGAAGACGACTCTTGTCAAGTCCGCCAGCTTGAAAGCTATCAGAAAGACCAAGATAAAGCCGCAGGTAGCCACCAGCCAGCGGGCAAAGAATTTCTCGAACATGGTGGCAGGTGTCATGAGCACAACGGTACGACTCGTCTTGCTTTTCATCCTTTCCATGGTAAACGAGGCGCTAATGCATCCCCAAATGACAAGTCCCCAAAGAAAGAATCTGGACTCAAACTCCCAGATAGGGTCCATGCCCACAGCTCCCGCTTCCAGATTGTGATACTGATAGTATCCATTCCAGACAAAGACTATGGCCAACATTCCGTAGACCATCACCGAGCGGAGTATATAGGTCTTCCAATTCTCCACCATCTCTTTGCGGCATACGTTCACAAAGCGATGCAAACTAAAAAAGGTATCGCGTATCATTATTCATTTGTTTTAGTGTGAAACATTTCCGCTATCTTCCCAGGCTCTGCAAGTACGGCGCCAAACAGCAGTTCAAGATTAATCTCCGATTCCTCACCTTCCGTATTGGGCAGCATCAAGAAATTGCCTTGTACGGAGGGAAGCGTGTACAAGGCAGTCGCAGCCAACTCCCGGTCGTCACTCTCCAAGAAGAACAGCTTACTGCAAATGCTGGCAGTGGATTCGTCCAGCAATACGCGGCTGTTGTCCATAATCAGCACATGGTCCAGTACTTTGTCAATGTCACGCACCTGATGGGTGGAAATGACAATCGTCTTGTCGTCCGACATACCCGAAGCCAGAAATTTGCGGAACTGGCTCTTTCCCGGAATATCCAGTCCATTGGTAGGCTCATCCATCAGCAGCAGGGAAGTATTGGTGGCCAGCGCAAAACTCATGAAGATTTTCTTTTTCTGCCCCATGGACAAGGCTCCCAAATCAGCATCCATATCCATCTCGAAGAAATGTAGGTACTTCACCATGTCTTCCTTGCTGAAACGGGGATAGAACTTACTGTTCAGTTCAATATAGCTGACCAAGGAAATAGGAGGCAGCTCGAACTCCTCGGGTACCAGAAACATGTCCTGCAACGTGACGGGCAACCGGCGGCGCATGTCGGTATCATGATACATCACTCTCCCACGTTTGGGAGCCAACAAACCGCTCATCAGATAGAGCAACGTAGACTTGCCGGCTCCGTTCTTACCCAACAGACCGTAAACCCGGCCGGCTTCCAGCGAAAGTGAAAAATCGCTCAGGACTTCTTTCCGCCCCTTGCGATAACTAAATGAAATGTTTTCTACTTGTAACATACGCTTGGATGAATTAAATATCTTATTGTTTATGTGTATTAGTATAATAGTACACCGCAAAAGTAGACATTCTTTTCAATACGACAAGCGTTTCAAGAAAAAAAATGCTCAGAAAAAGGAACAATTCTATTCTTTGGTTCGAAATTAGCCTCACACGCAAGAAGATTAGGACACTTCTGTATCCATTTAGGACTCTATATTTCCTGCCACTTGCTTTACATTTGCAAAGGAGCTAAAGACATGAATATGAAAAACGAAGAAAAGATTTACCAACTTAACACATACAATATAGCAGAATATACAAGTACGGACTATACCGACAACGATATTGCTATACTTGGAGATTTCAAGAACTTGCTTTTCAACAAGTATTTCAAGTTGAATGCAAACATCTATGTGGTCTGTGTAAAAGGAAGACTGCAGATAAACATCAATACCCAAAAATATGCTATCTACCCCGGTGAGATGCTGATTTGTATGCCCAATATGATTCTGAGCAATTGCACAACCAGTTCCGACTTCAAGGGCGCCATGTTCTGTCTGTCGACCCAGATTACACAGAAGTACCTTCATAAAAGTAGTGACATATGGAACAAGGCTTTCTATATCAGCCAGAATCCGGTAGTACGCATTGACAAGGACAGAGTGCAACTGTTCGATTTATACTATAAGGTGATACGTGCCCGAATGAAACAAGCGGAGCAGCCCTACTACAAAGAAGTCATCAGGTCGCTGATACGCACCATGCTGTATGAGCTGCTGGCAGATTTAAACCAGTTGAGCACCCCTCCCGAAAGCCAAATGGTGAAGCGGAGCAACATTCTATTCAAGAGATTCCTCGACCTGCTGGCCTGCACCGAGGTGAAAAAACGTTCTATTTCCTATTATGCGGGTAAGCTGTGTGTTACTCCCAAATATCTTTCCACCGTCTGCAAAAAGGTCAGCGGAAAGACAGCCTTCGAGTGGATAAACGATTATGTGGTCGAAGACATCAAATATTTTCTGAAGTATTCCAATAAGTCTATCAAGGAGATTTCCGAGCATCAGGATTTCCCCAACATCTCCTTTTTCGGGAAGTATGTGAAGACACACTTAGGCACTTCACCCACGGACTACCGCAAGCAATCACTGCCTCCAAGGGGGACCCTGCAACAAAAAAGGAGGAGCTAAGAATCACTCTCCACTCCTCCCGACACGACAAACAACTAAAATTATTGCTATTTGATGCCGTCCAATGCCTTGTTTGCTGTGGCATTGGTGGGGTCGATAGCCAGAATTTTATTCCAGTACTCTTTCGAAGTAGCATAGTCACTCTTCAACAGATAGTAGTAGCCCAGATAACTGTAACACTCTATCAATGCAGAGTTGTACCTCGGTTCGTTTTTGGCAAGCAGTACGTCCACCACCTTCTCGTAATAAGGTTTCGCCAATCCCTCTGTAGTTTCGGGGTCCATGGCAGAGTGTGTGCGGGCGCGCCACATATCTCCCAAATAACTGTCGGGAGCTTGTTCGGCAACAAGTGCGAACACAGAGTCGGCAGCCTGCAATGCCGCCATGCGGTCGGCAGACTGAACGGAGAGAGTGTCCGAGGACGTACCCTCTCCGTAGTACAGACGCCCTAACTGGAATAAGTTTTCGGACGTCTTTTTATCTTGTGCCAGCGAGTCATAGTACTTTTTATAAGCAGCAATGGCTTGGGTATAGTCGTTTTTCAATTCATAAGCATCGGCAATCTCACGCCACAAATCCACCTGACTCTCATCCTTCTCCAATGCCTTACCATATTCCTCAATGGCCTGGTCATATTTCTTCAGAGCACTCAACAGAGCACCGTGATAGCGGTAATCCAAGCATGAATAATCGGCATTATCCGAAGCATTGAAGAAAGCATCGGCAGCCTTCTCTGCCTCGTCATAACGCTTGAGGTCGACATTGTTGTACATCACAAGCCGGTTGAATGCGGCATGGCGGGCATTCTTCTGCAAACCTTTCTGCGCCACCGCCAAGGATTTCTCGAAGTCGTGGTTCAGGAATAGTGCAAAAGCATATTTCAGGATGTCATCTTCCGTAGCCACGGGAGTATCGATGAACTTGGCATAGGTGTCGGCAGCCTTGCCAAAACGGTTGGTGGCGTAATACACTTCCGCCAGCTCCTTGTCTGCTTCCAGGCAATCCGGAGCTATGGCCTTCAGCTGGTTCAGCTTCTCTATGGCCTGCGAAGGACTGGCAGACTTGTATGCCTGCGCATATTTCAGATACGCATCCTTATAATTCGAATCAAAATAGATGGCTTGCTCATAAAGCTGGCATGCCTTTCCGATATCTTTCCGGGCAAAAGCGATGTCACCCTCGAGTACAGAAACTGCCGGAGCCTTGTTGTCGGCCTTTCTTGCCATCTCCAGATAGGTTTCCGCCTCTTTCAGCTGTCCTACATCCAGATAGGCACGGGCCACGGAAGTCACAAGCTCCACATTTTTCTTGTTCTTGCCCTTCAGCAGTTCTCCGGCTGCGTCGGAAGCCTGCTCCGGATTCGTCTTTATCAGACTTTTTACTTTATCCACCCCCGCCTGCCATTCGGGCACCGGCGTTTGTGCGGCGAGCGTACCTGCAAACAGCATCGCTCCCAAACAAAATACAAATCTACGTTTCATGTTAGCATTCATTTTAGTTATTCATCCTTGACGTTCACCACGCGCACCGGTTGGGTGGCGGGGACCAATCCCGACTTCAATATAATCCGCTGTCCCCGGTCGGAAGCGAGGAAAGAGGCAAATCCCCACGGAAGTGCGCTCCGCGGATCATTCAACAAGGCATAGATGCTGCGTGCCAACGGATAATCACCGTAATACAAATACGCCTGATAGGGTTTGTAACTGTTGTCCGGCATGGCCTTGTCAGCAGCACTGACGGACATCAGCCGCACCTCTTTACTGAAAGAGAGCCCCGTACTGTCATTCCGGTCGCTCAGCCAGTTCACGCCGATAATACCGATGGCATCAGGCGTGCGGGCCACGTAGTCAATCACCTCCCTATTGGTTTTCAACGCTTTCAACTGACTGGAAAGCGGTACACCCTTACAGATGGAATCGACAGCAAAACGTACGGTACTGGAGTTCTTGTTGTCAAACACAAGACTGATATCCCCCAGACGGGAAGCCGGATAGATATCTTTCCACTGCTTCGCATCACCCGTCAGGATGCGGCGGATGTCCTTCACACTAATCAATGAATCCGGATTGCCAAGATGGGTTATCAATGCCAGCCCGTCCGTAGCAATCTTTATCTCCTGCGGAAAAAACTTCCGGCTATTGAAGGAATTCATCTCTTCGGGAGTCAGTCTGCGACTGGTTATTGCCAACCGCAGACTGTCCTTGAGCAAGAGGTTGACGGCATCGACTTCCGTCACATAACGGGGGGCAATTCCTGCCAAGGGGAACAGTCCTTCGAACACGTCAATTTCTTCCTGCACAATAGGCTGGAAACTTTCGTCCGCAGCAATTGCAATCACACCGGAGGTATACGTATCCGTTTGTCCGTCCTTGGGCTTGCTTTGGCAGGCAGACAGCAGAGTCAGCAGCACCAGCAAGCCTGAAAGCTGAAGTTGTTTCACCGTTTTCATAACACACACACTTATTGTAATCTAAACATCACCGGTATCGTATATTTCACCGATACGGCCTTACCATTCTGCTTGCCGGGAATCCATTTGGGCATGGACATAATCACACGGACAGCTTCTTTATCCAGATAGGGGTCTACACCTCTCAGCACTTTCACATCACGCACCTTGCCGTCGGCACCTACCACAAACTGGCAGGTTACACGCCCTTGCGTACCGTTTTCCTGGGCAATGGTCGGATACTTCATATTCTTGCTGATGAACTGCATCATCTCGGCCTGACCACCGGGGAACTGGGGCATCTGCTCTACCATATCGAAAACCTTTTCCGGTTCCGGTGCAGCCTGTGTCACTACCTGCTTAAGATCAGCAATATCTTTACCATTCGCCTCGTCGTTACCTTTTACGTCGGCAATAGAGATGGATACTTTAGTAGCATTCAAATCCTCCTGGCTCTTGATCTCATCATCTTCATGCACCTCTTCATCTTTCTTGATGACAGGAGCTGTAAACTTGATAGAACTCTTCAATGCAGGGGGAGGAGGTGCAACCGGTTCTACGCGTTTCATCTCTTCCTGTTTGATTTCAGGTTCTTCCAATTTTGACAGAGTAGTTACTTCTGTCATCACTTCTTTCTGCTCCGGAGTTGCCAACTTAAGCAGTGTAGGGATACTAAATCCAACCGCTGCTATGACCACTACAATCAACATAGCGACATTATGTCGTTTTGTTGAATTGGCACGCATTCTATATGCGCCGTATGCTTGGTTTTTGCCTTCAAAAATCAGTTGACACCATTCCGAAGAAGCTAAATCTAATTTTGCCATTTTACTTTTCTTTTTTAGGTGTTACATCAATTATCGGCTAAGTTCTGTGACAATCCACCTTTCGCATCAAAATTCTTGATTAAGAATTCATCAGCTTCCGCAATGTCTGTTATCACATATTTACCAATATTACATATCTGCATTTCGTCCAGCGCGTCAATCAGATTCATATAAGAAGCATCATCCGTAGCCTTGATAATTACGGTCGGTGTATCCTTTCCGCTCTTTATCTCGGAAACCTGCTTCTTAAATTCGTCATCCGTTATCTTAAGATCCAATTTCTGTTGTTTCAATTCTCTTACTTTATTGACAGCAACAGCATTCTTCTGAAGAAGTACGGCACGCAGTCCATCTGCACCGTAGCTAGTTTCTTTCAACGAGGTATAATCCTTATAGTTAGGTTCCCCCTCGTAATAATAGAGTTTGTTATCAGCTCCCAGCAATAACGTAATTGCTTGTGAAGCCTTCACCATACTCTTTTGGTTTTCAGTTATATCTTTGTCATTACTCGGCATGCTTATCTCCATCGTCTGAGGTTTGCTCAGTGTGGTACAAAGCATAAAGAAAGTAATCAGCAACATGTTCATGTCCACCATCGGTGTAAAGTCCACCCGGACAGTCATTTTCTTTTGCTTGCTCTTTCCTCTTTTTCCGCCGCTCTCTTGTACTTCAGCACTCATTGTCTTTCCTCCCTTTTAATTTTCAGATTCTGCTTTGAGAGAAGTAATCAGATTATACCGATTTTCCCGCAAATCCTGAAGTGAGTTCATAACGTTCTTTATCACTGAGTATGGAGTCGTAGCGTCTGCCTTGATGGCAATACGTAGATCAGCGTTAGCAGTACGTGCATTACGTACCCACGATTTAAACTGATTATCAACACTATCGCATGGAATACCTTCATTCTTTAGGATCTTATCCCGTTGATCTTCCGGGAGATCAAGATATTTCTGCATACTTCTGATAGGTACTCCAAAAGTAGAAGACAAGATAAATCTCTTCTCCTGTTCCGGAGTAAACTTAATGCCATACTCTTCACCCATGCTCTCCAAGACAGCCTGCATATCCTGCTGCTTGTCGAGGCTCATAAATATTTTTCCTTCCGGATCAACCAGAATCTGGAGTACATTCGTCTCCGGAATCTTGATTTCCGATACGGAAGCCGGAGTGGTAACTTGTACTGGTTCTTTCTTCACAAATGTTGAAGTCAACATAAAGAAAGTCAGAAGCAATACAGTAACGTCACTCATAGCTGTCATATCTATGAACGTACTTTTCTTTTTAATTTGCGCTCTACCCATGATTAATAATAGATTTTATAAGGGTTCGCAGAATTAGTGAGTAGCAGCAAAAGTTTGCACGATAGAGAATCCGACTTCGTCGAGTCCGTAAGTCAATTTATCAATTTTGTTAGTGTAATAGTTGTAAGAAATAACAGCCAATGCACCAGTCAAGATACCGAAAGCAGTATTAATCAAAGCTTCAGAGATACCTTGTGACAAAGCCATAGAGTCAGCACCACCACCAGCAGACAAAGCAGCAAATGAACGGATCATACCGATTACAGTACCAAGCAATCCCATCAATGTACCCAAAGTAGTGATAGTAGCGATGATCGGAAGATTTTGTTGCATCATAGGCATTTCCAAAGCAGTAGCTTCTTCAAGTTCTTTCTGGATAGCCAACAGCTTCTGTTCTTTAGGAAGAGCTGTGTTCTTTTCCATTTCTTCATACTTACGCAAAGTAGAAGTTACTACGTTAGCAACAGAACCACGTTGTTTGTCACAGATTTCCTGTGCTTTCTTCATGTCGCCGGCAGCTAAAGCGTCTTTGATGTTAGCTACAAATTTAGCCAACGAGCCTTTACCGAAAGCAGAACGAAGAGCAAAATAACGCTCGATGCTCAAAGCAAGTACGGTTAACAACAATGTCTGGATAATAGGCACGATGATACCACCTTTGTAAATAGTACCCAACATGTTCAACGGGTGATTGTTAGGGTCATTGTTCATAAAGTTGGACGGGTTACCTAATAAGAATTGAAAGATACATACAGCTATTACTAAACAGCAGATGATTACGATACCGGCATTCTTTATACCTACAACTTGAGTTTTTTTAGTAGTTTCCATAATAAGTTTTTTTGTTAAGAAATTAATTTTAGTTATTTAGGAAGTAAAAATTTCGATTAGGCACACTGCGCTACAGACCCTGCAACTTTTAAAAGGAAAAAGTCACACAGTTCATACAGAGTACGAAAAAAAACGGATAATAGGGGGAAATAAACTAAATAAGGATATGTATTAGAGCGAACACATAGTAATCGCT
>OGJW01000395.1_pt1 | contig 10248 bp, 7 predicted proteins | sample 1572361 | NCBI WGS metagenome assembly OGJW01 (sample SAMEA2582078, study PRJEB24529) | metagenome | biome: Human gut stool | place: China | collected 2011 | reverse complement strand
CAGGTACTCTGTCTTTAGTAATATCATAGCCTTCTTCCATACAAGCATCAAATATATTAGGAAAACGCTTTGCCGCTTCCTCTGTATTCATAGTAGGCAATGTGATATAAACATGGTCTGTACCGTATTTTTTCATTTCCTTTACTATTGCGTCAGTCACTACATCTCTCGGCTGAAGCTCATCTGTAAACCTCTCACCGTCTTCATTAAGAAGAATTGCACCTTCGCCCCTTACACTTTCGCTTATAAGGAAGCGTCTGCCCTTTTTCTTACTATAAAGGGTTGTAGGATGAATTTGAATATAGTTAATATCCTTAAGTTCAACACCGTGCTTAATTGCAAGTGCAAAGGAATCACCCGTAATATGCGGATAGTTTGTAGAGTTTAAGAATAAACCGCCGAGCCCGCCTGTTGCAAGAATAATATCCCTTGCAATAATTGAACCCATTTCGCCGTATTCATCTTCACATACAATACCCTGGCAAATATTATCTTTTTCTATAAAATCAATCATAGTGGTTCGCGGAACTATTGTAATATTTTCTTTTTGCTTTGCAATATCAAGAAGAGTTGCGGTGATTTCCTTGCCGGTTTCATCTTTATGGTGAAGTATTCTGTTTCTTCTGTGCGCACCCTCACGGGTGTAATCATATTCACCGTTTTTATCTGTATCAAATTTTACACCGAGGTCAATAAGAGTACCTATTACCTCCTGTGATGATTCAATCATAACTTTGACGGAGTCCGGGTCGTTTTCCCAATGGCCTGCTTTCATAGTATCTTCAAAATAGCATTTAAAATCATTTACATCTTTAAGCACGCACACTCCGCCCTGTGCAAGCATGGAATCACATTCGTTTGTATTTTCCTTTGTAATGATAAGAACATCCTTATCTTTAGGCAGGCACAGTGCTGCAAATAAGCCTGCTACACCGCTGCCGACTATGACTACATCTGTTTTAATGTATTCTTTGTTTTTCATCAGTTTTATAAAGAGCCTTACTCTTTTCTCCTATATAGTTAATAATGATATATTCGCACAGTCAAAAACCTTAATAATTTTTAACTATACTTATTTTAATATATAATTATTTTTCTCAATTGTCAAGGTTGATAAGTAATATAACTTATGATAAAATAAAAAATATAAGCAAAATTATACTGATTTTTGCAAAGAGGACTGAAATTATGAATGTTTTTGATTTTGACAATACGATATACGACGGCGAAACACTTATCGATTTTGCACTGCACTATGTTAGAACAGATCCTAAAATATGGAAATATGTTCCAAAGCTTTTAATAATATGCTTTAAAGATGCATTTCATCTTTTTTCGGTTGAAGAAGCAATTGAGGCTTATGCAAGTTTTTTAGAAGGATATTTTATTCATATCAAAACTCTTGATGAAGATGTAATTAAATTTTGGAATAAAAATGAGAAAAAAATCAAACCTTGGTACAATGAAGTAAGGCAGGATGACGATATTATTGTTTCCGGCTCAACTGATTTTTTGCTTGATGAAATTATGAAAAGAATGGGTATTAAAAACTATGTCGGTTCTTCAATTGATAAAAAAACAGGAAAATTTAAACGCCTTTGTTTTCTTGAAAACAAAGTAAAAATATTTAATGAATTATATCCAAACGCTCATATTGATAATTTTTATACAGATTCAATGAATGACAAAGCAATGATGGATATTGCCGACCATGTTTATTTGGTAAACGGTAACAAAATAGAGCAAATTAAATAAGAGGTAACAATATGCTCAAATTAACATTTATTTCAGATACACACCATTACAGCAAAACATTAGGCACAACCGGGCGCCAATATTTTTTAAGAAGCGGGAGCGACCAAAAATGCCTTGCCGAAACAGGTGAAATAATAGACAGCGCATTTGATAAAATAGCAAAAAGCGATACCGACGCAGTTATGATAATCGGCGATGTGACAAATGACGGTGAAAAAATATCTCACATTGAATTTAAAGAAAAGCTTGAAAATCTTGCAAAGCACAAGCCGGTTTACATCATCACATCAACTCACGATTGGTGCTGTGATGAAAACCCAAGAAGATTTCAGGGCAACATTGTAACTCACAATGTTGAAACTATGAAAAGCAATGAGCTGCGTAATTTTTACTATGATTTCGGTCCAAAGCAAGCTATAAGTGAATACATAACCCATATCGGCACAACATCTTATGTAATTGAGCTAAATGAAAAAGTGCGCCTTCTTGCCCTTAATGATGATAAAAACGGAAATGACCACGCAGGATTTACGGAAGAACATTTTTGTTGGATTGAAGAGCAAATAAAAAAAGCTTATGAAGATAATTGCTTAATAATAGGAATGGAGCATCACCTGTTAACACCACATATAAGCCCGCTTATCACGGGCGGCGGCACTTGTGTTGCCGACAGGGAATATGTTGCTTCCCGCCTTGCAGACGCAGGGCTTAAATATATGTTTGTAGGCCACAGCCATATTCAAAGTACCACTGATTTTAAATCAAAAAAAGGGAATATTATTAAAGAAGTTAATGTGGGTTCGCTTGTAGGTTATCCCGCTCCGATAGTAGAAGTAAATGTTAACGATGATATGACCTTGACATATGATGTTAAACACCTTGAAAGCTTTACTCTTGAGTCAAAAGAAATTGACGCGCAAAAATTTTTGAAAAATCACTGCACCGCCCTCGTGCATAGGCTGCTTGACTGTGCAAACAAGGAGGAATTTGCCGCAAGGCTTAATGCGCTCGGAATCAGCGGTGATAAAATCGCAAATTTGTTTTTCATTGCAAGGCCTGTTATGGATATTATTAAATACAAAACAGTAGGCTATGCATACGGCAAATTAAAGCATTTTGGCTTTAGCAGATTTATTGATAAAAATCTTGCCGAAAAATTTAAAAATCATAAAATATTAGATATTGTTGACCAAATCATGCTTTCTATTATGGATGGAAGTATAGTAAAATATGACAGAGAATCAGATTACTACAAATTAGTAATGAGTTTTATATCTATTCCAAGTAAAATTTTCAAGAAAAACATTGATTTTAAGAAATTGATTTTTGCAGTTGACGCTGTTTTAACCGGCGGCAGATACAACAATCAGCACGACACTTTATAGTTTATATAAATATTTACTAAAAAGCTTAGTTTTCACTTGACATTTATTACAGACTGTGTTACTCTTTTGTTACCTTTTGAGTATACAATATTTTGACAATCGTTTGTAATATTTTAGTTATATACAATATATAGTATGATTTCGGCAAAATTGGCATATTACCATACTATCTGAAGTGGTTACATTTTAGAAAAAATATTACTAATTTCATTTATTTTCTTTCAAACTTTTGCTATAATGGTAAAAGTTTTGGGATGTATACCCATACATATTTAAGATTTTAACGCAAACATTATATATATAACATAGACTCACGCAGAGAGGTGAAATGTACTTGGAGAATTTTGTAATTCGTGGCGGTCATGAACTTTTCGGAGAAGTAAACATAAGCGGCGCTAAAAACGCTGCCGTAGCAATAATTCCTGCCGCTATTCTTGCTGACGATGTAGTACGCATAGAAAATATACCTAATATCAGTGATGTAAGCTTAATGATTCAAACGCTTGACAGAATGGGTGCAAAAATCAAGCTTATAAATAATAATACAATTGAAATTGATTCACGAACCGTAACCTACAAGCCTGTACCGTATGAACTTGCTTCTCATTTCAGAGCAAGCTACTATTTAATCGGCGTAATGCTTGGCAGATTTAAAAAAGCAGAAGTTGCAATGCCGGGTGGCTGTGATTTTGGTGTAAGGCCGATTGACCAGCATATTAAAGGTTTTGAAATGCTTGGCGCTACGGTTGAAACAATTGACGGAATGGTATGCGCAAATGCCGATAAACTTGTAGGTGCTTCAATTTATATGGATGTAGTATCGGTTGGTGCTACAATGAACATAATGCTTGCCGCTGTATTGGCAAGGGGCCTTACAGTTATTGAAAATGCAGCTAAAGAGCCACATATTGTAGACCTTGCATTATTCCTTAACTCAATGGGCGCAGATATCAGAGGTGCCGGCACTGATGTAATAAAAATCAGAGGTGTCGAAACACTTCACGGCTGCACATATTCAATAATACCTGACCAGATTGAAGCTGGTACATTTATGATGGCAGCAGCAGCCACAAGAGGAGATATTGTTATTAAAGATGTAATTCCAAAGCATCTTGAGTCAATAACGGCAAAGCTTCTTGAGATGGGCTGTAAGCTTGTTGAGGGCGATGACTGGATAAGAGTTATAGCTGAGGGTGAAGTGGGAAGCACTAATGTAAAGACACTTCCGTATCCTGGTTTTCCTACAGATATGCAGCCTCAGATAGCAGTAGCACTTGCACTTGCCAAGGGTTCCAGTATGGTTACAGAAAGCATATTTGAGAACAGATTCAAGTATGTTGATGAACTTAACAGAATGGGTGCTAAGATAAAGGTTGAAGGTAATACAGCATATATAGAAGGTGTGGAGAAGTTCACATCGGCTCAGTTATCTGCACCTGATTTAAGAGCCGGAGCGGCTCTTGTTATTGCTGCACTTGCGGCTGACGGAATTTCACAGATAGATGATATTGAATATATTCAGAGAGGTTATGAGGATTTTGAAGGTAAGCTCTCAGCACTTGGTGCAATTATTGCTAAAGTGGATTCAGAAAGAGAACTTCAGAAGTTCAAATTAAAGATTGGCTGATAATAATGGACTGCGGATATTTTTATGATATCTGTAGTTCATTTTATTTTTATATTTTTAATATTTTGTTATAATAATAGTGTGCTAATTTGTGGTATTATTATAAAGTGATTAATATATTTATATAATGATGTCCGATTTATAATAATAATGTTAAGATGTTATAACATTTGGATATTTAATATATAATATTTTATGTGCCGATGATGCACATTCTTTTTTATACACGATATTTAGAGAGAATACATATTTATAGCAAGAGGAATATATGAAATTAAGAGATAAGTTAAAGATTTCATTCTGTGTAATGATAGTACTTCCGGTTATTATGCTGTGTGTGTTTGTCGTAGGAATTTTCAAAATGCAGTCAGACAGCATATGCAAGACATATAATGTCGAAGGTGATACGGTGTTATTATATTTTTATTCGCCTATGACGTTATTTGGAAGCATAACTGATGATGTGTATGAGCAGGTAAGGGAACAGGCAGAGACCGAACCAGAGAAGTTTAATAACAGAATATATCTAGATGAGCTTAATGATACATTAAAAGAAAAGTTATCAAAGCTTGTTGTAAGAAAGAATAATAATGTTATATACAATTCGACAGGGTTAAGTTCAACAGAGCTTATTAATATACTTCCAGAGTATGAGATAGACGGAAGTAATATTGTAGATGTTGCAACATATAAAGGTGGAAGCTATCATAGCCTTATAAAGCAGGTTGATTTTACAGATGATTTCGGGAATATATATAGTGTATCAATACTCACTTCTGTTAAACAGAGTGTTCCACAGATAAGACATATGATTGTTGAGCTTATAGTAGTTATAATACTTATTCTTGCAATTACGAGCCTTATTCTTAATCTGTGGATATATAGTTCGATTATTAAGCCGGTTAATAAGCTTAAGCTTGCAACAGATAATATTAAAGAAGGCAATTTCGATTTTGAGATGCCCAAAGTACCACATAATGAGATTGGAGATGTGTGCAAGGATTTTGAGGAAATGCGTCTTATATTAAAGAAGTCGTCGGAGGACAAGCTCCAGTCGGATAAAGAAGAGAAGGAACTTATAAGAAACATTTCCCACGACCTAAAGACACCTCTTACAGCAATCAAAGGATATGTAGAGGGCTTAAGGGATGGAATTGCAGATACACCTGAGAAGCAGGCAAAGTATGTTAAGACAATTGCCAATAAGGTTAATGATATGGATAAGCTGATAGATGAGCTTACTATATATTCAAGGCTTGATGCTAACAGGGTATTGTATACATTTGTTAAATTTGATGTGTCAGAATATTTTGATGACTGCTGTGATGAGATAGGCACAGAGCTTGATGCGGCAGGTATAGAGCTTAATTACAGAAATCATATTAAAGAGCCGGTCATAATTGCCGCTGACCCAGAGCAGTTAAAGAGAGTTATCAATAATATTATCAGCAACTCAGTTAAGTATATGGCTGAGGGGCGCAAGGGAAAGATAGATATAGATTTGTATGATGAGAGTGATTATGTACACATCATCATTGCAGATAATGGCAAGGGAATAGCTGGAAAAGATGTTTCGCATATATTTGAGAGGTTCTATAGAACTGATGAGTCGCGTAACTCGAAAAAAGGAGGAAGCGGCATAGGTCTTGCGATTGTAAAGAAGATTGTCGAGGACCACAAAGGAAAGATATGGGCAGAGAGTGTTGAAGGAGAAGGCACTACAATGCATTTGAATTTACTCAAATATAATGTGCAGAACCCACAGCCTAAAGAATAACAGATTATAGAAAGATGAGGAATGAGATTATGAGCAAAGTATTAATAGTAGAAGACGAGGAAGCAATTGCAGATATTGAAAAGGATTATCTTGAATTAAGTGGATTTGAAGTAACAATATGCAAAGATGGTACAAGCGGACTTGCAGAAGCACTTGACGGAGAATATGACATCTGCATACTTGATGTTATGCTTCCGGGAATTGATGGATTTGAGATATGCAAGAAGGTAAGAGAGACTAAGAATATACCTATTATAATGGTATCAGCCAAGAAAGAAGATATTGATAAGATAAGAGGTCTTGGTGTAGGTGCTGATGATTATATGACTAAGCCATTCAGTCCAAGTGAACTTGTGGCAAGAGTTAAGGCTCACCTTTCAAGATATGAAAGACTTATTAACAGCTCACAGCCAGAGAATGATATAATTGAAATACGTGGTATCAAGATTGATAAGACTGCAAGAAGAGTATTTGTTAATGGTGAGGAGAAGATATTTACAACAAAGGAATTCGATCTTCTTACATTCCTTGCTGAGCATCCTAATCATGTATATACTAAAGAAGAATTATTTAAGGAAATATGGGATATGGATTCTATCGGTGATATAGCTACAGTTACAGTTCATATTAAGAAGATAAGAGAAAAGATTGAACTTGATACAAGCAAGCCACAGTATATTGAAACAATATGGGGTGTTGGCTACAGATTTAAGTTATAATCAGTTAATGGGAGCCGTCAGGATGGATAACTCCCTGCATTACGTAAGGAGTATTAACCATAAATTATCACATAAGTATATCATAATATAGAAAGAAGTGTTGAATATGATTATTGAGAAAGATTATTTTGATGCTGAGGAAGTTGATATTGCTAATGCAATGAATGATAAGTCAAGAGCACCTATAAGAAAGATACGTCTTGCAACAACTGATAGTAATAAGTATTATGCAAAGGCAATTCTTGTTGGAGATCAGGAAAATATTCTGTCGGGTGAAATAGTATTCAGACCGGATTCACAGGTTTCCAAGGAAGGTCTTGCTTTCAGTAAAGTCATTATAAAGGAAACAGCTGACGTTGAGGAATATTTTAAAAATCTTATCAGATTTGAAGGCTATAGAATTATAAGTGAGAAAGCTGACAGTGAGAATTTCAGGGCTGGATATGATGAATTATGTATGCAGGCTAATAAACTGTTATTTATGAAAAGTGAATAAACGGAAAGAGAATAGTTAAGATGTTAAATGTCATATATGAGGATAAAGATAAAATAATAGTTAATAAACCGGCAGGGCAGCTTTCGCAGAGTGCCAGAGGCTTTGATATGGATCTGGTAAGCGAAGTGCTTACATATAGAAAGAATAAGGGTGAGGAAGCCTATGCGGCAATTATTAACAGGCTTGACAGACCAGTATCAGGTCTTGTGCTTATAGCAAAGAACAAGAAAGAAGCGGCAAGGCTTTCAGCACTTATGCAAAGGGAATCTTTATGCAAGCAGTATCTGGTACTTGTATGTGGCAGACCTCATAGTGATACAGGCACATTTACAGATTATCTTTTAAAAAATGGCAAAGATAACACATCAAAGGTGGTATCAAAGGAACAGGCAGGAGCAAAAAAGGCTGTGCTTGAGTATAGCCTTATTGACTATGACGAGGAAAGAAATGTTTCACGCCTTTTGATTAATCTTATAACAGGACGACATCATCAGATACGTGTCCAGTTATCATCAAGGAATCTGCCCGTTGTTGGCGATGGCAAATATGGTGGAAACCCAGCGGTTAAGAAAGCAGAGGAGTACCATATTAAAAGAGGCTGTATAGCATTATGTGCTAAGAGCCTTACAGTTGATGGAAAGGCGTATGAAATTGAGTCTGAATTTTCAGGAAGAAAACAGAAAGACTAAAAGCAGAGATTGGGCAGCTCAGGAAAACAAGCAATCAATATAGAATTTTTTCAAGTATAATTTGTCGGTAATGTGGAATTATTTCATATATAGATGATGAATTATTACGGAGGAGATTGTATATTTTGCGTGATGAAAAGAGTGGTAAGACCAGAATAAAATTTCTTTTTGGAATTGCTGTTATAGTGGCGGCTGTATATATAAGCTTTAAGTATCTGATTGTGTATGTATGGCCATTTGTTATAGGTGTGTTTATAGCAGTTATACTTGAGAAGAAGGTAATATATCTGTCAGATAAGCTATACATAGGACTAGATAAGCTTTTAGGATGGAACAAAAGAATAACAATTAAGAAAAAGAAGTGTCAGGGGATTGCTGCAACGATTATTGTATCATTGATATTTGTTGTACTGCTGGCACTTTTTAGTTTTATAATTTTTAAGGGTGTAGATGAGTTCAGCAGGCTGTTAAGAAACCTTGATTATAACTTGATTGCGGTAAAGCAGCTCACAGCCAGAATGTGTTTTGATGCAGATGCATTTCTGGGACTGGAAGGAGGCTGTTGTCTTGAGTCACTTATTGCGTGTGGACATAAACTTATGAGCATAATGCCTGAGAAGATAATATTGATATCTGCTCCAGTTGTAAAAAATATTGTTATTATTGTGGGTGGAATTGTTGTATGCTTCATAGCAGTTATATATCTTGTGTCTGATTTGCAGAAGTTCAGGGATAATATAAGACAAGTAGTATTCTATGAAGAAATCCGTATGATATGGAAAGAAGTAAGAAGGCTTATAAATATTTATTTCAAAGTGCAGCTAAGAATTATGCTGATTAACTCTGGGTTATGTATGCTGGCATTTGCGATACTTAAGAATCCATACGCTATTGTGCTGGGAATTATTATAGGGATAATTGATGCACTTCCTGTATTCGGAACGGGTACTGTGCTTATTCCATGGATATTAATAAGCTTTCTTATAAGAAATTACAGATATGCAGTAATTTTGTTAATGGCATATGTAATCACATATTTTGTGCGTGAGATTATGGAGTCCAAGAGTATGGGCGACAGACTGGGAATATCACCATTTACAATGCTTGTGATAATATTCACTGGACTGCTTGTATATGGTGTGGCAGGTTTTATAACAGGACCGGTAAGTTATGTCATAATTAAGGCATTGGTTATAAGACTTAGGTGTGAAATGGGGATAGAGTAGGCATATAAAATATTTAAATAACGGATATCTGTGTTCTACTTGAAAATCCCTGCTGAAAATGTTAGACTATTACAGATTATGTGAGCTTTAATATGTGGATAACCTGTAGCATCTTTTATTGTGGGTTATCTGCTTAGATTACAGGCTTGCGGCACATTTAACAGGACGCGCAGACAGCGCAGGAAATGAGGTATATTTATGGCAGAGGATAAGAAGTTAGTAGAAGCGATTACTTCCATGGATGTAGACTTTGCACAGTGGTACACAGATGTATGTAAGAAGGCAGAGCTTATGTCATATTCAAGCGTTAAAGGATGTATGATATTTAAGCCGGCTGGATATGCAATCTGGGAGAATATAAAGAATGAAATGGATAGAAGATTTAAGGAGACAGGCGTAGAGAATGTATATCTTCCTATGTTTATTCCAGAAAGTCTTCTTGAGAAAGAAAAGGATCATGTAGAAGGATTTGCACCAGAGGTAGCCTGGGTTACTTATGGAGGACTTAATCCACTTCAGGAGAGAATGTGTGTAAGAGCAACATCTGAGACACTTTTCTGTGGTTTCGACAAGG
>OGJW01000388.1_pt1 | contig 10361 bp, 7 predicted proteins | sample 1572361 | NCBI WGS metagenome assembly OGJW01 (sample SAMEA2582078, study PRJEB24529) | metagenome | biome: Human gut stool | place: China | collected 2011 | reverse complement strand
CCAGCAGCCACGAGCCTTTTGAAGTACCTTTCCGTCGTCTGGAGAATGACCGGCTGAACGCCTTTGCCTATACGGATAGTTGTGCAGGCGATTTTGTAAGACAGTTCCGTGAGCTCCCCCAGTGGAAGAATACGGTGATTGTGTTTGTTCCAGACCACTTGGGAGCTTATCCCGAACATATCGACAATTTGTCGGTAGAACGCTACCGGATACCTCTGTTGATGGTGGGCGGTGCCATCCGAGAGCCGAGGCGCATTGACGTCTATGGCTCGCAACATGACATTGCAGCCACGTTGCTGGCCCAATTGGCGCTGCCCCATGAAGAGTTTGTTTTCAGTAAAGATATGCTTAATCCCGCTTCCCCTCATTTCGCGTTCTTTACCGTACCCGATGCTTTCGGTATGGTGACAGCGGACAACCAGGTGATATTCAATTGCCAGGCAGGTGCTGTGGTAGTGGATGAGGGCACGGCAAAGGGAAAGAACTTGCCGTTGGGCAAAGCCTATCTGCAGAAATTGTATGACGATATAGCAAAAAGATAAAGGAAGATAATTAAAGTATAAGAGTATAAAGTATGACAGCACTTATGGATGTCTTGCAAGGGGCGATAGATATAGACACAAACATATTCCTTTTCATCAATGGGATGCACAACACCTTTTTCGATTACTTTATGAGTGCCTACAGCGGTAAGTGGGTCTGGGTGCCGATGTATGCTGCCATTTGGTATGTGATGCTGCGCAACTTCCATTGGAAAGTGACTTTGTTCTGCATGGTCGGTCTGGCACTCGTAATTACCATTGCCGACCAGACGGGGGCAACATTGATACGCCCGTATGTGGGACGCCTTCGTCCCGCCAATCTGGAAAATCCCATATCCGACATGGTGCATATCGTAAACGGACATCGAGGAGGGCGTTATGGATTCCCCTCCTGTCATGCTGCCAATACTTTTGGTCTGGCATTCTTTGTCTGGTTTCTTTTCCGTAAACGATGGCTCACTGTGTTTATGATGGGATGGGCGTTGCTGACCTGCTATTCACGTGTCTACTTGGGAGTGCATTATCCGGGCGATCTCATCGCGGGAACATTGGTTGGATTGATTGCCGCATACATTGTATATCGCCTTTTCCTGAAAGTCAGCGGGTATAAGACCATGAAGAAAGTCCCCCATATTTATGCTCCCATATTGGTGGGCGGATTGACGATAGTTGGGATATTGATATATTCCACGGTGATGATATTGCAGGCTCAGAACTGATGATTTATCGTCACCATTGCTTCCCTCGGACGTATATTTAGTCGTGAAGTGTAGCTTTGCGTGGTGGAATACGTTGTGTAAGCATACTCTTTTTTGTTGAACAGGTTGTTGAGGCTTGCTTCCAATCTCCATTTTTTTCTTTTATAGATAAGGGATGCATCTGCGAACACGGTGTTGAGATGTGCGTCCCCTCCTAAGTCATTCCGGTAATGCTCGCCGGATAGCCGTAGGTCTACCTGCCCGATACTGAATGTGAGATGTAGCCGTTGTACGAAGTCCAGTAACGGGGTGAGACGGGTATCACTTCCTATCTTACTGCCGCCATAGCCTAATGTGGCATGATATTCCGCTTCAAAAACATCTGCGGGAGACCAGATTATTTTAGGCTCTGCTTTCAGATAATCATAACGATAGGTCTGCAGAAGACTTTGCCGGTTACCCTCGCTGTCAGCCAGGCGGGTAAGCTGTTCGCCATTGCTGCGACTGAGTAGTAGGGTGAGTGAGGTTTTCAAATGCCAGTCGTATATACCTTTGGAGAAAGTACTGCTGAGATTCCAGCTATCGTTATGGTTCGGTAGTTCACGACGAGTGTAGACAATGGCATTTTCGGAAACACTCTGTTCGAAAAGAGTATTCCGGTTGCTGCGGCTGTAGGTTAGTGCGGCAGTGATGAAAAATTCCTGTACAGTGTTTTTGTACTCTCCGTAGAGATTGTAGGTTTGCGTGAGGCTGGTAGGGAAAAGTCCGTTGCCGTCTCGCCAGGTGCGGTAATCAGTTTGGTAGAGTCCCGGATACAAGTCGGAGAAGTCTTCTGCCGAGCGTTTCAGACTGCCATAAAGGGAGAACGTCCAATGATAATCCAGTTTATAGCGCAAATACATGGACGGATTGAAGAACAGGAACGAACGCTGTTGTGAGAAATACCGATCTGCTTTCAGAGGAAGCGAAAGTGTAGCCAGCCATTTTCCACGTTCCAGCTGGAAGTAGGGGGTAATATGCAATGACAGATGCGAAGCATTGAAATCATTGGGCTGTCTTGTCGGAGTATATTTCAGGGTAGCCCGTTCTCCTTGTATTCCTGCCTTATATTGTTGGGTAAATCCATCATACTTTCGTAGATATGCGGCACTGTTATCTGTGTAGAAGTTGTGCTGGTTGAATTTACTTTTTCCTTCTTCGAGTAGTAAGGATGCAGGCTGGTAAGCATACTGTGTCGTCGAACGAAATTCCCAGGTTCCGCTTTCCCGGTTTCGGATAAGATTGAAGTAGTTTCCGGCACTTAGCTGTGACGTTTGCAGAGTTTGTCCCAGTTCCTCCGAACGTCCGCGATTTATTTCTCCGTCTACGGTGAAGCGGTTGGATATATAATTCCGGCTGCTGTTGTCTTCATAACGCAGTTCCAGATTAGCGATGTCACTTCTCAGACGATAATGGTAGGTTTCGTCTATTTGTATGGTATCTGTCGGTTGATAATAGATTTGGGTATTTCCCCGTTGCTGTTGGATTAGCTCATGAGTATATCCGGCTTGCAGGCGTAAGCTGCGGTCATCATTCCATTTGTACATACGGTTGCCGTTCAGGGTGTGGGTTTCATTGAATAATAAGCGATTCTTGTCTAATGGTGCGCTGATGCCCGGCTGGGAGAGAAAACCGGAAAGCGGAACTTGTTGCTGGCCATTTCCGGTCAGTTTGGTTTGCTCGTTGCTGAGGTCCTTGCCATTGTTATTCGTCTTGTAATTATAGACACTCTGTTTTCCTTTACCCAGTTGAAGGGCATTCAGTCTGCCTTCCCACAGGATTTTGTTGTTCTCACTCCATCCGGTTCCCAGAGTACCGTTTGCTATCCATTGATCGCGTGCTTTCGGGTCGAGTTTCAGGTTCAATGCCACCTCATCGGAATTGATTTTTCCTTTCAAGGCCTTTACTGACTGATAGTTCTCCATGATTTCCGCACTCTTTACGGCTTTGGCGCTCAGATTGTTGTTGATTTGGTTATAACGTCCGCCTGTCACGTCCATTCCTTCCACAAAGTAGTGGTCGATGGCTTTCCCTTTATACTTAACCTGTCCGTTTTCATCTACATCCACGCCCGGAAGTTTCTTCAATACATCCTTTATGTGCACATCTTTAGATGAAGCAAACTGTGCCAAGTCATATCTCACCGTATCTTTTCGGGTATTGATACGTCCGGGACGTATTTGTACTTCTTTTAATACGATAGCTTCCGGTTGTAGGCTGAGATTCAGGATTCCTGCCGCATTGATATTCCGCATTTCTCTCTTATAGCCTAACAAAGAAATATTGAGTTGCAGCATTCCGCTATGCTTCCACGGCAAAGAAAATTGTCCTTTGGCATCGGTCAATGCATAGTCTATCGTTGTGTGTCCGCGTAATACACTAATCATTACAGCTTCCAGCGGTTGATTGGTTTCTGCATCTGTTATCTTGCCGCTCAACGTCTGGGCGTAGGTAGGCGACAAGAAACTAAAGAGAAACAGGAAAAATAGAATGATAGTTTTTTTATTCATACACTGCAATAATTGATTGTTTGGCAATTGAAGTTTGTTGAAATTTTTATACGATTATGGTGATTTCGTAATTTGTTGATTATCAATGCGTAAAAAGAGGATGTTTAAGTATACGACTGAATGGCATTCACTATACGACTGAATAGGGTTCAGTATACGACTGAAATGCATTCAGTATGCGATAGATTTCACGAATGCTTACGGGTGTGGAGAAATATTATCGTTCCAGTGGATTATAAGGAACGTTTTTCGGGTTCTTGGTTGCATTGCCGTGTTCATCACTAACCTTAACGGTGACGTTCGGCATGCTTCCGGTGATAAATCCTACCGGATCGGCATAATAACGTTCGTGCACTTTGTTGTATGCTTTGCGGTTCATCGGTTCGTGCTTCTTTCCGTCGAAAAGTATCGGCCGATATGTGTGGCATTGCTCTACACCTGTGGCAGTGAATGAATAATGCCCTTCACTGTCTTCGGCTTTCAGTATCAGTCCGGGCAGTCCGCAAAGCTTCCATGGACCTTCGCTTATGGGTATTTCTGCAGTAAACCATGCCGTCCATGTACGGCCTTTTAATTGACAGTCGGCTTTGCTGCAAAGGTAGGAGAGGACACTATCGTTTTCTGCCAGTATCTTCCACTGCGGACGTTCATCCGTTTCTTCGCAACGCAGGCGGGATATGCCTGCCACTTCATCGAGAGTCGTTACTTTTCCGGCAGGATAACCTCTGAAGGTTCGTTCGCTCAGTTTGCTTGTTCCGTATTGTTTCAGATGTTCATTAATCGTTTCCTGCGAGGCTTTATTGGCGAAGTCTACTGCCAGTACAGAGTCGCAAACATACTTGGTGTAACTGTAGAACTTAGAGAGATTTTTACCGACTTCCAGCATCATGGTTTCTTCCGTAACATTTTCCGGCTTTTCCGTATTACTGATACAGCGCGTTTCATATTGCACAAGGATTTGTGCTTCACCGATGGTATCATTCTGTATTTTCGTTCCATCAGAAACGATGATTTGTGCCTTCGCTTGTGATGCGAACAATATAGCGAGACACAGATTGAGGAAAATAATTCTTGCACTCATAGTTTTTACATTTTTAGAGGTTTTACATATTGCTTCCAGCGATTATTGTACTGCAAAACTATGCGGATTTTGCTTCAGAAGAGGCTGAAAGTTATTACTGAAATATTACTCAATGCATAATATCTGCCTCGCACGTACCTATATTTGCAAGCTAACTTCTACCTTTGCCGGTACTAAATGAAAGTCTTTCTAAGTGAGACTAAAAAAGAACAATTATGGAACAACGGATTAAGATCGTTTGGATATTCTCCATCGCATCGATACTGCTTATTACCTGCGGACAGGTCTACTGGTTGCGTAATCAGTATCAGTATATGAATGATGAACAAATCAATGGTATTTATGATTGCATCTTGCAGACCACCCAACAGTATGACTCTATCCGTACTCCCCAACCCAAAAAGGTGCTTAGCAATACCAATATGTTCTTCTATCACCTGAGCAAATCCATTGATTTGGAAAAGCGGACCACTATCGACGAATTAATTTTGGGTGTTCTGAAAGGGCGGGACTTGGAGAGCTTGGGCCAAAAGAATATAGAAACTCTCAAAAGAGAGCAGCAGGACTCTGCCAGTACAGATGATAAAGAGAGAGAGGCAAAGCGTAGGAAATGGGCATTGGCGTTAGACACCCTTTTGCCGGAAGAGCGGCTCATTGCGAAGGATTCATTCAAAATCAATATGTCCGATAAAGATGCTCCTAATTTGAACTCTATTATTAATCTTTATCGTTTGGAGTTGGATGTGCCTTTTGCGTTGCAGCAATTTGATTCCTTGCTTGCCATACGTTTGGACGAACAAACGTTTACTACGCATCTGGTGGTTTCCGAAGATTCCATTTACCAGTGGAATGCGGAACTGAAACGGCAAGGTACATTGTTCAATCCATATATAGAAGTAATGTATCCTTATAATCCCCTGAAACGCCAGTTTGTGCTTGTTTCCGTGAAGGTTTCACCTCATGTGGTACTTGTGCGTATGGGTTGGCAGTTAGTGGGCAGTACATGTCTGATATTTCTGCTGGGGCTTTGTCTGCTGTTTCAGATAAAAACCATCTTGAAGCAACGGCGGATAGACGAACTGCGAAAAAGCTTTGTAAACACTATGATACATGAACTGAAACGTCCCGTCCAGGCTCTGAAAATGTGTATCGCCTTTCTCAATGACAAGTCTATGCGAACAGATGAGAAAGCGATGGATGAAGTGATTCACGATTCCATGTCCGAGCTGGATAACTTGTCGGCCTATCTTTCAAAACTACGTGATATGACGCGTGCCGATGATGAATACACGCAGCTTTCCGTCCGTACATTTGATATAAAGACGAGTTTGGAAAAGCTTGTCCGGCTTTACCATGTTCCTGAGGGTAAGGATGTTGCTATTGAAACCCATTTCAGTTCGGAGACTCTGGTAACGGCAGACCCGGTGCATGTTTCTAATATTATCAGTAATTTGATAGAGAACGCCGTAAAGTATTCGGGCAAGTCTGTGCATATTGTTGTAGATTGCCTTTTGCAGGATCACCAATTGACGATACGGGTGTCTGATGATGGCATCGGCATTCCGGTTTCCGAACAGAACCGTGTATTCGATAAGTTCTATCGGGGCAGTAATCTTCCCGACCGTTCGTTGCCCGGCATTGGTCTGGGGTTGAGCTATGTAAAGTTGCTGGTAGAGGCGCATCATGGAAGCATTTCTTTAAATAGTCAGGCAGGCAAGGGAACAATGATTGAAATTAATATTCCTCAATAAGTCCGTGCTAACCCGCATAATCCCTACTCTAAAATAACCAATGATATGAAAGCCTTGAAAATACTTTTTGCCGATGATGATTTGAAATATTCAATGCTGCTGAAGCGCTTTCTTGAGAAGGAAGGCTATGAAGTGACTTATGCCGGAAACGGGAAAATTGCTCTGGAACAATTTCCGCTCATAAAGCCTGATTTGGTATTGCTCGATATCAATATGCCCGGTTACAATGGCTTTGAAGTGGCTGAACGCATCCGCGAGATGGATAAACACGTCCTGATCTTTTTCCTTTCCGACCGTAGCGATAAGGCCGACCGCCTGCAAGGATTCCAACTGAAGGCGAACGATTATCTTGCCAAACCTTTCTATCCGGAAGAGCTGACAGCGCGTATCCGCGAGCGTTTCACTTCGCAGTTGTCCGGCGTGGCGGAGGATGAGATGTATGCTTTCGGCCATTCCGTATTCAATTACAGTACGAACGAGATTCGTACGGGAAATAGTAAGGTGCTGATTACTTCCCGTCAAGCCGATATCCTTCGCTTGCTTGCGCTGAATGTGAATAAGACTGTCAGTCGCGATACGTTGCTGGATGCTGTGTGGGGCACTGCCTCGTATGCCAACTCCCTTGCCTTGAATGTACAGATGTCCTATCTGCGGCGGTCGCTAAAAAACGACCCGAGCGTGAGGATTGAGTCGTTGATGAAAAAAGGGTATATGCTTGCCGTTCTCTGAAAACATCTTTATCTTTGGATTGTTATACAAACAAGACACTTCAAAAAAAAGAGAGCTTATGATGAGTTTAGGAGGATGGATGAATAAAGTCCTGATAGGTTGGGGGATAGACCCGAAGTTTGCCGATATGTTTGACGAGACGATTATTGCACTGCTGATGGTGGGGCTTTCGATAGGGTTGGACTATTTGTGCCAGGCAATCTTCGTTGGCGGTATGAAGCATTATACCCGGCGCTCTCCCCATCAGTGGAATACGTTGCTGATGAAACGCAGGGTGATACACCATTTGATACATATTCTGCCGGGAATCCTCATCTACTACCTGCTGCCCATGGCCTTTGGCATGATCCTTGCCAACCTGCCCGGCAGCGGCATCATCCACATGCAGTACTTCGTTGGTGACGGTCTGGAGCACCCCATGTGGGTCGAGATCCTGAACAACGGCGGTCTGGCCGATATGCTCTACATGGGCGTTAAGCTGGGCATCTACCCGCCGCTGATCTTCCTCGGTATCGGCACCATGACCGACTTTGCACCCCTGATCTCCAACCCCAAGAGCCTGCTGCTGGGCGCTGCCGCACAGTTCGGTATCTTTGGTACTTACATGGGCGCCCGTCTGCTGGCCGCTACCGGTCTGGTGGACTTCACCCAGAAGCAGTCCGCTGCCATCTCCATCATCGGCGGTGCCGACGGCCCGACCGCTATCTTCGTTACCTCCCGTCTGGCACCTGAGCTGCTGGGCAGCATCGCTGTGGCAGCGTACAGCTACATGGCACTGGTGCCCGTTATCCAGCCGCCCATCATGAAGGCTCTGACCACTAAGAAAGAGCGTACCGTCGTGATGAAGCAGCTGCGCACCGTCTCCAAGACCGAGAGGATCATCTTCCCCATCATGGTCGCTATCATTGTTTCCCTCATCGTGCCGGATGCCGCCGTTCTGGTCGGTATGCTGATGCTGGGCAACCTGATGAAGGAGTGCGGCGTTGTGGATCGTATCCAGAAGACCGCCGGTAATGAGCTGATGAACATCATCACCATCTTCTTGGCTCTGTCTGTTGGCTGCACCACCAGTGCAAACACCTTCCTGAATACCCGCACCCTGTTCATCATCGTGCTGGGTCTGATCGCATTCTCCTTCGGCACCGCAGCCGGTGTGCTGTGCGGCAAGGTTATGTACAAGCTGACCGGCGGTCAGGTGAACCCCCTGATCGGTTCCGCCGGCGTTTCCGCCGTGCCTATGGCCGCTCGTGTCTCCCAGAAGGTCGGCCAGAGTGAGAACCCCTCCAACTTCCTGCTGATGCACGCCATGGGCCCCAACGTGGCCGGCGTTATCGGTTCTGCCGTTGCTGCTGGTATCCTGATCAACATCTTCGGCTAAGCAAAACCTGAAGCACTATCTCAAGAGCCATCGCACAGCCTTGTGCGGTGGCTCTTTTTGTGCAGAACGATTTCAAATGGCCCCCGCTGCGCTTTGGCCATATTCAGCGGAATTATGATTTATTATTTCGGGATAACGAAGCGTCTGCGGACGCTCCGTTATCCCATTTTCACGGGAGAGGACGTAAGAGGTAACAGCAGCCGTTTCCAGTTACGACCCCTTCTGTGAAAAGAGGTTCTGAAACGCCCGCAGGCGTTTCAGAACCTCAAATATTAAAATATACTTTCCTTGAACAATGGCCAGAGCGGCAGCGGAGGACATTCAAAATCGTGTTAGCATTAGTTTTTTTCTGTTTGTGTTTGGCTGTTGCTTGTGCTATCATAGAGAAAACAGGGCGCAATGCGCCCCAAAACAGGAGGGAGCCGTTATGGAAAAAATCAAGCTTGAGATCGCAGGCATCCCGGCTGTCCTGTACGGCAAGCGCAGCCGCCGGGTCTATCTCTACGTCCACGGCAAAAACGGCAGCGCAGCCGAGGCTGCCCGCTTTGCCCGCACAGCTTGCCCGGCAGGCTGGCAGGTACTGGCTGTCGATCTGCCGGAGCACGGCACCCGGAAAAACAGCCCGGAAAAGCTGGTGCCGTGGGTGGTCACCCGGGAGCTGCAGGCGGTTTACGCCCGGATGCATCCGGTATGGAAGCATATCCGGGTGTATGGGGTCAGCATCGGGGCGTGGTTTGCTATGCAGGCGTTGCAGACGCAAAAACCGGAGAAGGCGCTGCTGGTGTCCCCGATCGTGGATATGGAAAAATTGATCCTTGCCCTGATGCAGCAGGCAGGGGTAACGGAGGAGCAGCTGCACGCGGCAGGGGAGATCCCCACAGACTTTGGGGAGACGCTTTCGTGGCCGTATCTGTGCTGGGTGCGGGAGCACCCGCTGCACTGGAAAGTACCCACACAGGTGCTCTATGCTGATACAGATCCCCTTACCGGGCACACCGCTATGGAGCGGTTCCGGCAGCAGACCGGGGCGCACCTGACCATTCTGGAGGGCGGGGAGCACTGGTTCCACACCGAGACCCAGCTGGCCGCTCTGCAAAGCTGGGAGGAACACAATTGCTGAACCTTACCGAACAGAAAGCCACGCTGGCAGAGCTGGAATTGCTGGTAGCGGTGCGCTGCCGGGTGCTGCGGGCAGCCAATCAGCTGCCGGAAGATACTCCGCTGCCGGAGGTGGAGAGCCAGACACGGACCTATTACCAGAAGGCCTTTGCCGAGAACACCCACACGGCGTATCTCCTTTGGGACGGTGAAACGCTGGCAGGCACCGGCGCCGTGAGCTATTTTCAGGTCATGCCCACCGTCCATAACCCCACCGGTCGGAAAGCCTACCTTATGAATCTGTACACCGCACCGCAGTACCGGCGGCAGGGCATTGCGACCCGCATCCTGACCCGGTTGGTGGAGGATGCGCACCGGCGCGGGGTGACGGCCATCTCGCTGGAAGCGACCGCAATGGGCAGGCCGCTGTATGAAAAGTTCGGCTTTGTACCCATGGAACATGAAATGGAACTGCCGGAATAAAACAAAACGCCGCTGACGGCTTTGTCCATCGTCAGCGGCGTTTTGTTTATTG
>OGJW01000386.1_pt1 | contig 10392 bp, 10 predicted proteins | sample 1572361 | NCBI WGS metagenome assembly OGJW01 (sample SAMEA2582078, study PRJEB24529) | metagenome | biome: Human gut stool | place: China | collected 2011 | reverse complement strand
GCTCCGCAATTGGATCCTGCACTCTTCTTGCTATTGATACGGCACTTCTTTGGTTCACATCAAAGTCAGGGAATTCTTCTGTAGCAAGCTTACTTGCCGAATATACAGATGCTCCTGCCTCATTAGTTATAACATAATCTACGCCTGCAAGATTATATTCCTTTATCATATCTGAGATTATCTGTTCTGACTCTCTTGAAGCAGTACCATTTCCACAAGATATAAGTGTAACACCATATTTCTTAATAAGGTCTGCTACTATTTTCTTAGTCTCCTCAACCTTGTTAAATGGCTCTGTTGGATATACAACCTTAGTTGCAAGCACCTTTCCTGTGGCATCAACTATAGCAAGTTTACAGCCATTTCTAAAGCCCGGATCCCAGCCTAACACAACCTTGCCTGCTATTGGTGGCTGCAATAAAAGCTGCTCTAAGTTCTTTCCGAACACCTTGATAGCCCCGTCCTGTGCATTATCTGTCAATGTGCTTCTTATCTCTCTTTCTATTGCTGGTGCAATAAGTCTGTCGTAAGAGTCTTCTATACATGCTGTAAGATATGGTGTTGTAAATTCATTATCTGCTGTTATCTCCTGCTTGGCAAGATATCTTAATATTCTGTCCTTAGGTGCTTCGACCTTTACTGTTAAGAACTTCTCGCTCTCTCCTCTGTTGATAGCAAGTATTCTGTGTCCTGGAATAGAGGCTATAGCTTCATTGTAATCATAGTAATTCTCATATACCGAGTCTGCATTTTCGTCCTTGGCAGTTACTACAAGCTTGCCCTCTTTAAATGTTATATCTCTTATATATGTCCTGTAATCAGCGACATCTGATATCTGCTCTGCAATTATATCAAGTGCTCCTGCAACAGCTTCATCTGCCGAATTTACTTCCTTACCTTCTTCATCAGATATATACTTAGCAGCTTCTGTTAATATATCTTTAACAGCATTCTGTTCTTTAATATAAGCTGCTAATGGCTCAAGACCTTTTTCCTTGGCAATAGTTGCTCTTGTTCTTCTCTTCTGCTTATATGGTCTATATAAATCCTCGACTAAAACCATAGTTTCAGCCTTTATAATCTGTTCCTTTAACTCCTCCGTGAGCTTTCCTTGCTCCTCTATACTTGCTATAACCTGTGTCTTTCTATCCTCAAGATTACGAAGATATTTAAGTCTGTCATCAAGAGCACGGAGCTGTTCATCGTTCAATGCACCCGTAACTTCCTTTCGGTATCTTGCAATAAATGGTATTGTGCAGCCCTCATCAATAAGCTTGACTGCTGCATCTACCTGTGATGTCTTAACTTCAAGTTCTTCCGCAATTTTCTTAATAATATCCATTATTAAACTCCATTCAACTATATATTTATAATAATTATCTAACGATTAATTATACCAATTGAGCAATCTATTATCAAGCCACATTAAATTGTAAGCCTTAAATGAAAAAGCACCATATAAGCAATATCTTATTATACCGTGTATACAGTATGATTTAAGATACAGCTTATATGGTGCTGTTTTATGCCGTTTGAGGCATTTTTTATTGTGAATATATTATCCCTTAATAAATATTTATCATTCCACCAATATTGGTTGTGAGCCTGTATTTACTTTATGTTCTTTTTTAACTGCTCAAGCTCATCATCAATATTCTTTACGCTTGATGAAACATCATCAGCTTTCTTATTTCCGCCTTTTCTGCCTTTGTCATCTGAGAAATTGCCAGCAAAAAGCACTTTTCCAACAAGTCCGGCACCGCCGAATATAAGAACAAGTATAAGTATCCAGTCATAGAGTGTCATTGCACTTAAATGTATATTAGTTGTCATAACAACTGATGCAATTATTATAATCGCCGCTAATACTGTAAATACCTTTGAGGCGAAATTCGCACCGCTGACAAACATCCATACTATGCCTATTATCAATGGCACAACTATTAAACCGGAAGAAAATCTTCCTCCACCGAATGAGAAAAAGCCTGAAAATACAATTACCTTCTGAGAGAATATATACAAGCCTACAACAAGCATTATTATGCCTGCAACAAACTGCATTAATTCATTCTTTGCTTCCTTCATATGTAAAACCCCCTTATATTATGTTTTATTTATTATTTGTTATTAGGAACAAATACATCATAAATAGTCTTAATAGCATCTTCAAAGTATCTGTTTCTTACACCAATAATAATATTAAGTTCACTAGAACCCTGATCAATCATCTTAATGTTAATCTTTGCCTTTGCAAGAGCCGAGAATATATTAGCTGCAAGACCTGAGTTATTTCTCATACCACGTCCAACAACAGCAATAAGCGAAAGATCTGATTCAAGTTCAATGCTATCTGGATTAACTGCTCTGTGTAGCTGTGCAAGAACCTTCTGTTCCTTCTCAACAAATTCATCCTGATGTACAAATACAGTCATTGTATCAATTCCTGATGGCATATGCTCAAATGATATTCCATTGTCCTCGAACACCTGAAGCACCTTACGTCCAAATCCTATCTCCGAGTTCATCATATCCTTATCAATTGTGATTGATACAAAACCTTTCTTACCTGCAATACCTGTAATTATGCAGTCTGGCTTGTTACAAGTTGTCTCAACAATCATTGTACCCTTATCCTGTGGTGCATTAGTATTACGGATATTGATTGGAATTCCTTCCTTTCTTACCGGGAATATTGCTGATTCGTGAAGAACTGTAGCACCCATATAAGAAAGTTCTCTTAATTCCTTGTATGTAATAACTTCAATTGATCTTGGATTGTCCACTATTCTTGGGTCTGCTGCAAGAAATCCTGATACATCTGTCCAGTTCTCGTATACATCAGCCTTTATTGCCCTTGCAACAATAGAACCTGTAACATCTGAACCACCTCTTGAGAATGTCTTAACTTCTCCGTTAGGCATAGCACCATAGAAGCCTGGAATTACAGCTTTCTCAACATTAGCTAATCTGTCAGCCATAACTTTGTTAGTCTTCTCACCATCAAATTCTCCTTCTGGGTCAAAGCAGATAACACTTGCTGCATCTATAAACTCATAACCAAGATAATTAGCCATTATTATACCATTGAGGTATTCGCCTCTTGAAGCCGCATAGTCCTTGCCCGCCTTACTTTCAAAGTTCTTCTTGATTGTTTCAAACTGTTCCTTTAATGAAAGTTTTAAGCCAAGTCCTTTAATAATCTCATTGTATCTTTCTTCAATAGCCTTTAACTGCTTATCAAAATTCTTTCCAGCTTCTGCCTCTGCATAACACTTATAGAGCATATCTGTTACTTTGGTGTCCTCTGAAAATCTCTTTCCTGGTGCAGATGGAACTACATATCTTCTGCTTTCCTCAGCTCTTATTATGTTACCAACCTTCTTAAACTGTTCTGCACTTGCAAGTGAACTTCCACCGAATTTAACTACTTTAACCATTACTAATTCTCCCTTATAATTATATCTTAATTGTTTAGTATTTATACTCTAAATATCTCAGCATTCTTATATATTCAGCACTCTCATACTTTTAGCACTCTTATATATTCAGCACTTTCATATATCTATCGTCTGACTATATTAACACCCATTGATATCACTGAAGCTTTGTATCGTCTATTCTTATTCTTGAAATCATATCTACATTAGCTGCTGCTTTATCAAATGCTTCTTCTGTCATCTTGTCGGTTATAAAGCCGAATTCATTATCAAGACCATCAACTGTGATAATCTCTACATCACCGAACTGTTCTTTAACCATAGCTGTATCAGAAGCATTTCCTTTAACTCTTACAAAGAAGCTTCTGACTTCATCTCTGGTAGGTGCAAGTTCGAGCTTTTCATCATCCCAGATTACACAGACATTAGTTCCCTTATGTTTAACACAATCTATTATATCTCCAACTACAGCACTTGCTGTTGGAAGCTTTCCTGCACCAGCACCAAAGAACATAACATCGCCTACCATATTACCATTAACATATATTCCGTTAAGAACTCCATTTACATTATAGAGCGGATGTGTTGTATCAATAAGGAATGGTGCTGTAATAGCATATACCTTTCCGTCTTTTCTGTAGCTTGTTGCCAAAAGCTTTATAACGCTGTTAAGTTTCCTGGCATATGCAAAATCTTCATTGGAAATCTTAGTAATTCCCTCTGTTGTTATCTCCTCAAAATTAACCGTCCTGCCATCTGCTAAAGAAGTAAGAATAGCTATCTTTCTACAGGCATCATATCCTTCAACGTCTGCCTCCGGATTTCTTTCAGCATAACCTAATGCCTGTGCTTCCTTTAACACTTCTTCATAAGAACTTCCATCATTACTCATCTTTGTAAGAATGTAATTAGTTGTTCCATTCATAATACCTGTAATCTTAGTTATCTCATCTGCTGTAAGTGCCTGATTAAGTGGTCTGATAATAGGAATTCCACCGCCTACTGATGCCTCGAACATAAAGTTAAGGCTACGTTCCTTAGCCATAGCAAGAAGCTCTGCTCCGTGTGCCGCAACAAGTGCCTTGTTAGATGTACAGACACTCTTCCCAGCTTCAAGTACTCTCTTAACAAATGTAAATGCCGGTTCAACGCCACCCATAACTTCTACTACTACATCTATCTCATCATCATTAATAATAAGGTCTATATCGTGTACAATCTTTTCCTGAATTGGATCACCAGGGAAATCTCTTAAATCTAATACACTCTTTACCTCAATGGGCTGGCCTGCCTTTTTTGATATTGACTCTGCGTTTGCATCAAGTATCTCTACAACACCCGATCCAACAGTACCATAACCTAAAACTGCTATCTTTGCCATATTATCCTCCATTTAATCTTATCGTTCTTCATTATGCAGGTTCAAGAAACTAATATGTTCACTAATATATTAGTTCCCCACCAATATATTAAAGTGATGCATCACTGCTTAATATCTTTAAATATCTTACTCCGTTAAGCTGTTCTATCTCTTCTATCATCATAGAAGCATCGCCTGTCGTTGGAAGTATCTCAACACTAAGCGTAAGAGAAGCAATGCCATTAACAGGAATCGTCTGATGAATTGTAAGTATATTTGCCTTAAATTCTGCAACCTTCTTAAGCACAACTGATAAAAGTCCCGGTTCATCATCCATTGATAATACAAATGTTATTGTCTTACCTTTAGAATTGTCCCTGAATGGAAATATATCATCTTTATACTTATAATAAGAACTTCTGCTTATTCCCACCTTTTCTGTCGCATCTGCTATGGAGATATTCCGATTTTCTATAAGTCTGTTAGCTTCCGCTACCTTCAACAGTACCTCTGGAAGAGCTTTCTGCTTAACAACATAATACTTAATATTCTCTTTCATACTTCTCCTTATATATATATAGTCCTGCTGCAGCAAATTGTTCATCTCAGAAAGACAATTGTGCTACGCACAAAGAATGGTATCATAAATTACATTTAATTGCAAGGGATTTTATATTACAAAATGGAATTCTAGTACAATAAAATAACCCTCGCACAACGGGAGAGGAATGCGAGGGTTAGTATATAAAAATAATGCTTATGCATCATCTTTACCAGATATTAAACACAAAACAAAAAGCACCCGTTACCGGATGCTTTAAATGTATACTTCATAATATATCAAACAGACCTTACTAACATCAGCCACGCCAATAATATTACAGGCAAATGTTAATTAAACCATTATAATAACTCAATGAATAAACAGTGCAACCGGCTGTCTTTCCTTAATATAAGCAATATTAATATTCCTGCTGGTGTTACCAATCTGCCATATAAATACTGCTATAAAGGTGAGGACCCTTTGGCTTTGCGTCACAGCTTTTCAACTGCTTTGCTAAAATATTAACTTATGAAGTAGACTATATACATTTTACTTTTAATTGTAAATAGTACCTTAGTACCACATCAGTTTCTTTCTCTATCGAATACACTTGCCAGATATCTCATTGCATTAAGATGATCCCAGTTAAGCTGCCCCTTCTGCATACGCCATTTCCAGTTATTGCCAAAGCTTGATGGGAAGTTCATTCTTGCTGAATTATCAAGCTTTAATATATCCTGAACAGCAAATATTGTAAGCACAGCAACACTTGAATATGCAGCTCTAAACACCATATCTACCATTCTGTACTTATCCCTTGTATCAAGATAATCAAATGCATAACCTAACTCGCCATCATTTCTGTCATTAAAAAATCCAAGAAGTGTTTCATTGTCGTGTGTTCCACCGTAGCATACACAATTATTAGTGTAATTATATGGAAGATGTGGATTCTTTCTGTCGCCACCAAATGCGAATTCAAGCACCTTCATTCCCGGATAATTATTATCCTTTAATATCTGGTCAACCTCCGGCATACATACTCCAAGATCCTCTGCTATTATCTTCTTATCGCCGATATAAATACCAGCAGGCAGTACATACCTTTTATCTAAGGGACTGTACTGCCTGTGTTGCTGCCATAGCACCATCTGCTGCGGCTGTTATTACTTGTCTTAATATTTTCGTTCTGACATCACCTGCCACGAATAAACCTCTGGCTGATGTAACACAATCTTCACCTGCTATTACATATCCTGAATTATCAAGTTCTGCAATACCCTTAAGAAGCTCTGTCTGTGGGCTCATTCCAACGGCAACAAATAATCCATTAACGTCAATGCCTGTATCATTATCAAGTATTATCCTCTCAAGATTATTACTGCCTTCCACTTTCTTTACTGTTCTGTTAGTGCATATGTGCACATTCGTACGTTCCTTTAACTTTGCAAGAAGTGAAGCCGCTCCACGGAATTCTTCCCTTCTGTGTATAATATATACGTTGGCACATATATCTGAAAGATAAAGTGCATCAGAAAGTGCTGTGTCACCGCCACCTACTACTGCGACATCTTTATCCTTATAAAATGCTCCGTCACATACGGCACAATATGATATTCCTTTGCCTGTATACTGTTCTTCATTCTCTGCCTGTAACTTTTTATGGCTACAGCCAGCCGCATATATTACGCATCGGGCTTTCTTAGTGCTTCCGTCTGATAACTCTAATTCCCATATGTCATCAACAGGGGTAAGTCTGGTAACATTATTATCTTCTATTGTTACTCCAAACGAAAGGGCGTGCTCCCTGAAACTTTCGCCCAGGTCATAACCGCTTATTGCTGGAATACCAAGATAATTGTCTACTTTACTGCTGTCAGCTATCTGTCCTGTTCCCATAAATTCTTTCTCTATAACAGTAACTGATAATCCAGCCCTGACAACATATATAGCAGCAGATAGTCCTGCCGAACCACTTCCTATAATAATAACATCTGAAATATCCGTTAGATTACTCATAATAAATCTCCATTCCTATCGCACTGAACTACTATTTATTCGCTTTTTCGCCGTGCACAATGCCTTTTTCGCCGTGCACGTTCCATAAAGCAAAGCTTTATGGAACTGCCGGGCTTTCGCCCTATCGTAATAAACTATTAACCATCGCTTTGTGCAAGCACAGCAATGGTTAATAGTTTATTACGGCACGGCTCAATGCTTTATCATATTATTCTCAGATCTTCTTTATTTGATACATTGCCTTCAATATGGAATGAATTAAGCACTGGTTCATCTATATTCATAAGTGAAAGTATCATATAACTTGCTTTGCTGTCATATGCAAGTCTCTTATCCTCATCAGATGGTCTTGATGGTGACTCTGGATGTGAATGCCAGTTGCCAAGAGGAACTAAACCATTAGCTCTCATATCTTTAACTGCCGCTAACTGTTCCTTAGGATCCATTGAAAAATGCTCATTGGAATGGTCAATATTAGTAAGAAGATATATCTTTTTTATGTGCTTATCTCCATTTTCTATTGTTCCTCCAATAAGACCACAAGCCTCCTCTGGAAGATTCTTCTTAGCATATTCAAGTATTGTATCAAAATCACTCTTATTAAATGTAATCACTTTGTGACGCCTCCTTATTGTCCTTATGATTGGATATAATTATTAGTGGTCTTCACAAACTACCTGCTCATAATCAATAAGTTCTGTGATAGTTGGATGCTTTCCACATACAGCACAGCCATCAGTATCAGATGGTAACTTAATCTTATGGAATTCCTGTGTTATAGCATCATATGTAAGGAGATGACCTGTAAGTAAATCCCCTACACCAAGTATATACTTGATTGCTTCCATAGCCTGAAGGCTTCCGATAACACCACCCATAGCTCCGATAACACCAGCCTGCTTGCATGTAGGTACTGCATCCTTTGGTGGTGGATTTTTAAATACACATCTGTAGCAAGGTCCTTCTCCCGGAACATAAGTCATAAGCTGACCCTTAAATCTGATTATTCCTGCGTGAGAGAATGGCTTCTTAGCCATTACACAGGCATCATTAATAAGGAACTTAGCTGGGAAATTATCTGTTCCATCGATTACGAAATCATAGTCCTTGATAATATCCATTATGTTATCACTTGTAATGAATTCTCTATATGTGTTAACTGTTACATCTGGATTCATAGCATTAATTGTCTCTTTAGCTGACTGAACCTTTGCTTTGCCTACATCTGCTGTCTGATGTATTATCTGTCTCTGAAGATTACTAAGATCTACCTCATCCGCATCTGCAATTCCTATTGTTCCAACACCTGCTGCTGCTAAATACATAGCTGCTGGTGCTCCAAGTCCACCTGCACCTATTATAAGCACTTTGGCATTAAGAAGCTTCTTCTGTCCCTTAGCACCAACTTCTTTTAAAATGATATGACGTGAATAACGTTCTATCTGCTCATCTGTTAAAGCCATATATACCTCCTTTTAAAGTAGATCTTACTCCTTTTAAAGTAATTCTTACTTGAATCTGATATTTTAATACTATCTTGTGACATTATAGTTAATTACACTATTATAATTATCTCTGTCCGCCACCCATAAAGTATAAGAATTCAACATTATCACCATCTTTTAACTGGTATGTTTCTTTCTGGTCTCCTGGAATGAATTCTTCGTTGATTGAAACTGTAACATATTCTGGTGTTTCAACATTTTCAATTTCAAAAAGCTTTGGAAGTGTAATTCCCTCTTCATATTCTTTCTTTACTCCTGATACTGTTAACTGCATATTAAACCTCTTTCCTACCTCTTAGGCATAATTATTTTTTATTAAAATTAATTAAATATTAGCATCTATCCAGCTTGTAAGTTCGTCTTTTCTGAATACGCCTGTATGTCTTGCAGTTTCCTTTCCATCTTTAAAAAGAACAAGTGTAGGTGCTGCTGTTACTTCATATTCAGAAGCTGCATCTGCATCAAAGTTAATATTAACCTTGTATACCGAAAGGCTTTCTGCCCTCTCATCTTCCACTGTTCCAACAACTGGTGCAAGCCTTTTGCAAGGAACACAACTGTCTGAATAAAAATCAACAAGAACTGGAACTGAACTATTTAATACCTTCTCTTCAAAATCTGATAACTTTATTCTCTCAGCCATAAATCTTCTCCTTATTCTTCAACTTTTTTAACAATGAGTGTATATGTCTCATCATTATTATTAACAAGTTTAAGGATTTGATGTCCCTCATCTTTAATACTTCTTGGAACATTAGCTACCGGCTCTCCATCATTCATACGGATTGCAATAACTTCACCATCATCTAATTCATCGATAGCAACCTTTGCCTTTACAAATGTAAGTGGGCAAACCTTATCTGTAATATCTACTGTATCGTCAATCTTAATTCCTTCAATCTCCATATTAGTCCTCCTTTTTCTTAAACCGTATAAGTTCAAAAGCCTTATCGTGTAAGCATATACGAATTTATAATCTTTTGACTATAAATTTTATTATTTACCCTCGTAAGCATCTTTAATAGCTTTTCTAAATTCATCCTCACCTACTCTTTGTAATGTAAGTCTGAATCTCTCTCCTGGGTTAGCATTCTTTTCAAAGAATCCAATTGCTGCATCTGTTACTCTGAAAAGTGTCTCTTCATCCTTAATAAGTGGAAGAAGCTGTTCGCCTTTGTATATCTGGTTACCAAATAATCCACCAAATGATACAATATAACCACTCTGGCCTTCCCAAGCTTCTGTAGGACAAGCCTTTACACAACGTCCACAGTTATTACACTTAGTTCTATCAATAGTAACTGTATTATTAGCACAGCTTATAGCACCCATTCTACAAGCTTTCTCACACACGCCACAATTGATACATTTATCTTCTACCCAGGTTACATCCATACCACCTTTAACACCGATGTCATTTTCTTCCGCCTTAAGACAGTTATTCTGACAACCTGTTACGCCAAACTTGAACTTATGTGGAAGTTCTCTTCCGAAGTAATGTTCACCAAGCTTCTTAGCAAGTTCATA
>OGJW01000382.1_pt1 | contig 10427 bp, 11 predicted proteins | sample 1572361 | NCBI WGS metagenome assembly OGJW01 (sample SAMEA2582078, study PRJEB24529) | metagenome | biome: Human gut stool | place: China | collected 2011 | reverse complement strand
AATTATGGATTAGGTATGTGCCAAAGGCAAAGGAATACATGCGAAAAAAGAAAAAAGATGAAATAGGTATGTGCCAAAGGTAAAGGAATACATGCGAAAAAAGAAAAAAGATGAAATAGGTATGTGCCAGAGGTAAGAGAACACATGCGAAAAGAGAAAAAAGATGAAATAGGTATGTGCCAGAGGTAAGGAAATACATGCGAGAGAGGGTGAAATTATGGATTAGGTATGTGCCAAAGGCAAAGGAATACATGCGAAAAAAGAAAAAAGATGAAATGGGTATGTGCCAAAGGCAAAGGAATACATGCGAAAAGAGAAAAAAGATGAAATAGGTATGTGCCAGAGGTAAGGGAATACATGCGAGAGAGGGTGAAATTATGGATTGGGTATGTGCCAGAGGTAAGAGAACACATGCGAAAAAAGAAAAAAGATGAAATAGGTATGTGCCAGAGGTGAGGAAACACATGCGAAAAAAGAAAAAAGATGAAATAGGTATGTGCCAGAGGTAAGGGAATACATGCAAGAAAGGGAAAAATAGAGATAAAATGAAAAGCACTAAATGAAAAATGTACGGCGGGAGGAAAAGGCTATAAAGGATTTACTATATGAACAATTGATAAAAAGAGAACATTGGTTAAGGGATTTGAAACAAAATTTGGAAACAAGTATACAGAATGCACCATCAGGCAATCTGAAAATAATTAACTGCAGAGGTGTTGAACAATATTATTTGGACTCTGCTGAAACTAGAACATCCTATCCAAACGGAAAATATCTGCGAAAATCTGACCTCGAATTGGCAAGTAAACTTGCACAACGAAATTATGATGAGAAATTGCTGTCAGAGGTAGAAAAGCAATTAAAGAATATACAAAATATTATTAAAAAATGTGAAAAACAAGAAATAGTACAGGTAGAAGAACTATGTAGTGTCTATGACAGAATGAGTCCATCCAGGAAAAAAATGGTGGATGCGAGGATAATATCGGATAAGGAATATGTGAATCAGTGGTCAGCAAAAATATATTCAGGTAAAGATTTTGCAGAAGGACAGGCGGAAATCTACACAGAAAAGAAAGAGTCAGATCAAAGTCAGAAAAGATCATTGCAGATATGTTGTACCATAAAAATATCCCATACAAGTATGAATGTCCTATAAACCTAAAGGGATTGGGAATGATATATCCGGATTTTACATGCCTGCGGTTAGAAAATCGAAAAACGATTTTATGGGAGCATTTGGGAATGATGACAGATCCGATTTACTGTCAGAAAGCTATGAAAAAAATAGACATTTACGCCAAGAATGGGTTTATACAAGGTAGAGACATTATATATACATTTGAATCAGAAAAATACAGTCTAAACACAATGAGTGTGGAAAATCTCATCAATCAAATATTTAGTACATAAAAGATGTCTGAAAAAGGAAGCAAATCAATCCCATATAATCAAACAGTTTCTGATCATATATGCTGATAATCCCACGATATGCGAATAGAGGGTAGGGTGCTATGTGCCAGTGGCACATGTTTAGCACGGACCGAAGCGGAGCGGAGACGTGGGAGTGCATAGCACGGAGCAATCCGTAGGCATCAAAGTCGGGGGCTTTTGACCCCGAAATCATAGGTATGTTATAATGGGACATAGTAAGAAGAAAAAAATACAGAAAAATCAGTGAAAAGGTAGAAAAATGGCAGATAGAAGGCTTTTGACTTTAAGAAAAACAATAATGTTTTATATTTGTATATGGAACATTTTTTTATTGATCGGCTGTGCGAAGACTGAGATGGTGTCTGAGGACAATACAGTAACAAATGAAAATATTGCCAGTACCACAGGAACTATTGCAATAGAAACAGAAGCAATAGAAACAGAAGCAACAGAAACAGAATCGCAGGATGCAATCCAGCCATCTACCGACCAACCACCGGAAGCCGCGCCGGAGTACAAGATCATCATGGTAGGGGATATACTGCTTCACACTCCGGTGGAGGAAAGCTGTCTGTAGCCGGATGGAAGTTACGATTATGATTCGCTGTTTTCCCACACAAAAGAGGAGATCGCGGCGGCAGATCTTGCCCTGGTGAACCAGGAGGTGATCATAGGCGGTGCGGATCTTGGAATCTCCGGGTATCCCTGTTTCAATGCGGATTACAGTCTCTGCGATTCATTGGTGGGAGCAGGATTCGATGTCATCTGTCATGCCACGAACCATGCTATGGACAAGGGGCGTGCGGGGCTGGTAAACTGTGCAGAGTACTGGAGAGACGAATACCCACAGATCACTGTCCTGGGTATTCATGATATTGCGGATACCTCCACTTCCTGCGGCGCAGATCCGGCGATCATTGAGCTGGGAGACATGCGGATTGCAGTCCTGAACTACACTTACGGAACCAACGGAATTTCTCTGCCGGCGGATATGCCCTATGCGGTGGATCTGTTGAATGAGGAACAGGTGGTAGCAGATATTCAGAGGGCAGAGGAACTGGCGGACTTCACCATCGTATGTCCGCACTGGGGAACGGAGTACAGGCTGACGTCAGATGCTTCGCAGGAAAAATGGACCAAGATATTTGCGGAAAACGGTGCGGATCTGATCCTGGGTACTCACCCGCATGTCATTGAACCTATAGAATGGGTGACAGATGAAGCGAGCGAGCATGAGATGCTGGTCTATTATTCCCTGGGCAATTTCGTGAACTGGACCTCCGGCACCGGAGAGGGAGTTGCTAACCGTATGGTAGGCGGCATGGCAGAGGTAACGATTACGAAGAATGATCATGGAGAGGTGGAGATCGCAGACTATGGAGTGAAACCTATGATCAGTCATGTGACTTCCGACCCCGAAGGCGTGACGACTTATTTTCTGGAGGATTATGATGCAGTGTTGGCAGAGGAAAATGAGATCGTTTCGCAGGATTCCAATTTTTCCAGAGAATACTGTGTCAATTTGTGTGATTCCGTATGGGGAGACCTGTGGAAGGCAGAGTAGACAAGCGGCATTGAGTCTGTTAAAATAAAAAAAGTTGTTGATGAAACAACAAAATGCGACCTATTTGGCAGAATAATCCGTAGGCATCAGAGTCGGGGACTTTTGACCCCGACATCATTTTTATGCGCAAATTTATATCTCGATATGTTATACTAGAGCTGTGTAATGGGGTACGCAAACGAGAAGAGAGAAGGCAAAGGAGGAGTTACAATGAAACAACAGTTGGAACCGTTGTTTACGCCGTGGAAGATCGGAAACTGCGAGATTAAGAACCGCATTGTTCTGACATCCATGGGTGGCACAAACCTGTTGGGATGGATGGAAGTGAACCATTTTGACAAGGATGGTGCGAAATTTATTCTGGAGGTAGCGAAAAATAATTGCGGTCTGGTGCTTCCGGGATGTCAGCCGGTGTACAATCCGATGTACGGACAGTGGCTGTACAAGAAGAAAAAAATGTATGAGGATCTGGCAAAGTGGATGCCGGAATTTCACAAGACGGGAGCAAAGCTGTTCGTCCAGCTGACGGCAGGTTTCGGCAGATCATTTACCATCAGTGAAATGATGGAGACCCTGTACACCAATAAGGCATTGCGGGTACTGGCGAAACCATTTATGGATCTCGACAAGATTACAGCCGCACCCAGCCCGTCTCCGAACCGTTGGTCAGATAAAGTTCCTTCCAGAGAGATGACCGTGGAGGAGATTCAGGAGTTCATCACTGCATTCGGCAAGACTGCAAAATTATTAAAGGATGCCGGTGTGGACGGTGTGGAGATCCATGCGGTACATGAAGGCTATCTGCTGGATCAGTTTACTTTAAAATATGTGAATCAGCGAACCGATGAATATGGTGGATCTTTTGAAAACAGATATCGTTTTGCAGTAGAGATCGTAAAAGAGATCAAGAAAGTCTGCGGACAGGATTTCCCTGTGTCTCTTAGGTACAGCGTGGAATCCAAGACCAAGGGGTTCCGTGAAGGAGCACTTCCTGGAGAAAGCTTCACAGAAGCAGGACGTGATATGGCGGAATCCGAAAAAGCAGCGAAGTATCTGCAGGATGCCGGTTATGATATGTTAAACTGCGATAACGGTACTTACGATGCCTGGTACTGGGCACATCCTCCTATCTATATGCCGGAAAATTGCAATCTGGAGGATGTGGCGCATATCCGTAAATTCGTGGATATCCCTGTGGTATGCGCCGGACGTATGGATCCGGAGACGGCTGCGGCTGCTATTGCAGACGGAAGAATCGATGGTGCTGGATTCGCCAGACAGTTCCTGGCAGACCAGGAATGGGTGACCAAGCTGATGAATGATAAGGAGGACGACATCCGTCCCTGTATTCTGTGCCACAACGGCTGCTTCAATATGTGTCACTATAAGGGAGTTTCCAACGATCAGGCATTATCGGATTCCCTGCATCTGGCACGCTGTGCGGTAAATGCCGAGACCATGCAGTGGGAGAAGCACAAGATCGTTCCGACCACCAGCCCGAAGAAGGTACATATTATCGGTGGCGGTATCGGCGGCATGGAGGCTGCCAGAGTACTGAAGCTGCGGGGACACGAGCCGGTGATTCACGAGCAGACAGATCACCTGGGCGGAACCTTTATTGCTGCCAGTGCGGAAAGCTATAAGGGAAAACTGCGGGATCTTCTGACCTGGTATCGGAAGCAGATGGCAGATCTGAAAATTGAGATTCATTACAATGAAAAAGTGGAGAGCATCGCCCCGTTTGCCGGTGCTCCCGTGATCATCGCTACCGGAGCAGTGCCCAGAGTACTGAAAAAAGTGCCCGGTCATGAGAAGATGGTTGAGGCATGCGAATACCTTACCGGTACTCCCGTAGGAGAAAAGGTTGCCGTCATCGGCGGCGGACTCACCGGCTGTGAGATTGCTTATGAACTGGCGCTGCAGGGCAAACAGCCTGTAATCGTAGAGATGAAAAACGATCTCATCGCCCAGACCGGAGTATGCCTGGCCAACAGCTCCTATCTGAGAGAGTGGTTCGCCTGGAAGAAAGTGCCCGTATATTTGGAAACTACGCTGCAGGAAGTAAAGGATGACAGCATTGTATGTAAAGATGCTTCAGGAAAAGAGATCACGATTCCCTGTGACAGTGTGATCAGTTCAGCAGGATACATTCCCCACCCGCTGGTACCGAAGAGCAGCAATGTCAGCCTGGTAGGTGACTGTGACGGTGTAGGCAATCTGCGAAGTGTCGTATGGCGCGCTTATGAAGTTGCCATGAAGATTTAAGGGGAGGGAAATCAATGAACTTAACAAAAGAACAACAGGAAATATATGATGGAAAACAGGGAGCGACCCTGGCGAAGGTCATGCAGACGCTGGTGCGCTACGGCGAGCTGTTCGGTGCGGACGGTATGGTGCCTGTGACCAGTAAATACAACCATCTGGTAACCTCTTTCGGATTGAAAGCACTGGCGCCGGTGTATGAACTGATGAATCAGCTGATCGAATCCGGCAATGTATCCAAACAGAAATTTTCCGCTGATCCGAGACCACTGGATCCCAATGTGCCCAGTTCTTTTTTACAGGATTTTGTGTTCAAGAATTTCATGTACTCCAAGCAGGATGACTACGAGAAACAGCTGACACAGCTGGGTATCATGGAAAAGGATGCTTACACCTGCACCTGTTACATGGATGAAGTGGGAAATACCCCGGCCATGGGAGAGGTGCTGTCCTGGTCGGAGTCTTCTGCAGTGGTCTATGCCAACTCCGTATTGGGAGCAAGATGCAATCGTAACTCTGGCATCATTGACCTCATGGGCTCGGTAGTGGGCTATGTGCCCCGTTTCGGTCTGTTGACGGATGAGGGCAGAAAAGCCACCTGGATCGTGAAGATCGAGACCACGAAAAAGCCGGAAGCACAGCTGCTTGGATCTGCCATTGGTATGAAAGTCATGGCGGATGTTCCCTATATCGTAGGACTGGACAAATGGCTGGGCGGTGAGCTGGATGATGCAGCGAAAACCTATCTGAAGGATTTCGGCGCAGCGACTGCTTCCAACGGTGCGGTAGGTCTGTACCATGTGGAAAATATCACTCCGGAGGCTGTAAAATACGGAAAAGATCTGATTTCGGAGGATGCAAAGGTCTACGTGGTAGATGATGCGGAACTTCAGAGGGTCTATGAGAGCTATCCGGTGATCTGGAAAAAGAAGGAGGCCAAGCCGAAGCTGTGTTTCATGGGATGTCCCCATATGAGTTTACAACAGCTCATTGACTGGACGGAAAAAGTCTCTCAGAGCCTGAAAGAAGCCGGCAGAACCAGAGTATGTATTCCTACCGTATTCACAGCGGCACCTGCGGTACTGAAAAAATTTCAGGAGACCCCTTATGCGGAGACGTTAAAGGCAACGGGAGTCATTACTTCCTATATCTGCCCGTTAATGTATATGAATAATCCTCTCAGCGAGAAGATGCCGGTCATTACTTCCAGTAACAAGCTGCGGACCTACACCAGCGCAAGATATTATACCGATGCTGAGATCTTAGAGCAGATCACGAAGGGAGGAGCGGACAAATGAAAGAATTTAAAGGAAGAATCGTAGCCTCCGGAACCGTAACAGCCAAGGCACTGGTATCTCACGGGGGTCTGAACACACTGGCATCTTTCCAGAAGGCATTGCAGTTCGGCGATAAAAAAGCAACCTGCGGAGATCAGAATAATCCCGACCTCTATGGTAAACAGATGGCGGGCAAAGCCCTGTGCCTGCCGACGACCATAGGATCTACCACCGGCGGACTGGTACTTTACTGTGCCTGCTCCATGAACAGACAGCCGGCATGTATGCTGTTTTCCGAACCCATTGATTCCCTGGCAGCAGCCGGAGCTATTCTGGCAGATGTGTGGCTTGACAATGTACAGATGCCTGTCATTGACAGTCTGGGGGAAGAGTTCCTGGAATATGTGAAGGATGACATGAATATTACCGTAAAAGAAGACGGTACGGTAGTAGTGGAATAGTTCAAATAGCTTTCAGAACAGCTTTCGAAGGAAACTTCGGAAGCTGTTTACTATTTTATGGAAACTTTTTATGGAAAACTTTTATGGAAAAAATTTATTTTTCTGCAACCGAAAATACGATATGCTTATCTAATGTATGTGAACACAAAATACCTTGCAAGGCATCCGGCCGGATGAAGAACGGGAGGAACCATGGAGAAACTGGTGAAAAAAGCGAAAAAAGGAGACGCGGAAGCCTTCATCGCTCTGATGGAACAGAACAGGCAGAGCATGATACGGATCGCGTTCGCTTATCTGGGGAACGAAGAGGATGTTGCCGATGCAATGCAGGAGACAATTCTTTCAGCTTTTGAAAAGCTGGATACCTTACGAAGAGCTGAATATTTCAGAACCTGGCTGATTCGTATTCTGATCAACCAATGTATTGCAATGAGACGGCACAGGAGTCGGACGGTTCCCATGAACGAGGCGGAGGAAGCTTCACAGTTCTATGATTTCAGTACGGATCTGGAATTCAATGATCTGTTGAAAACTCTGCCGGAGGACAGCCGGCTGATCTTCCAGATGTATTATGGGGAACAGTTTTCCATAGGAGAGATCGCACAGCTGCTCCATATGAAAGAAAATACGGTGAAGAGTAAAATTCACCGGGGCAGAGAACATCTGAGATCGCAGATGGGTGTAGGAAAGGAGAATTGCCATGGCAAACAGTCCGTTGATTGACAGAAAAATAGAGGAAGCATACGGAATTATCAGAGAAACATCAGAAAAGAAAAAAAGACAGAGGCGAAAAAGAAAGTTCGTGCAGACGGGGGCTGCTGCGGCAGCGATTGTTGTAGCTATTGGATTCTGTGCGGCAAATCCGGTCTTGGCAAAAGAACTGCCTCTGATCGGCAGCGTGATAGAACGGGTACAGGAATTGCTGGGGTTTCAGGAGATTCCGACAGAAGAAATTGTAACGCTGGTACCAACAGGGCAAGGAACATACAATGCCGGGGAGAGAGAAGAGGCTGGGGACAACAATACCGGAGCCACTGGGATCCAGAGTACGGAAACCAGTGTGGAAGCTACAGAACCGGCGCAGTATCAGGTATCGGATCAGGGCTACACCATTACCTTGACGGATTATTATGCCACAAACCAGGCAATTTTCCTGGGGATAAAAATGGAGAGCGAGGAAGGATTTCCGGAGATGTCAGCGAATAGTGACGGAAAAAGCCAGATCATGATCGCAACGCTGGAGGAGTATTCTTTCCGAAGCGGCGATCCGGTACACGGGGGCAGGGCGCTTGTGGGGCAACTTGTGGATAAACATACTTTTCTGGGACTGATCCGTATCGATTACAAATCGATCCAGACAGGGGATCAGGGATACTATGAAGAGATTCCGGAAGACATGACACTGCAACTGGAAATCCCGTATTTTTTCCTATATCCGAAGGGGGATTCCAAGGAGACAGTACACGGAAGCTGGAAATTCCCGGAACTTTCAGTCTCCCAGAGCGATAAGGAAATGCAGGTCATAGAGATAGGCGAAACGAATGCAGCGGGCTTCGGGCTGGACAGAATCGAAGTCTCTCCGGTGGAGCTTACGGTATATGATATTTTCCCGAAAGATCATCTTGTTGTGACCGTAGTGTTGGATAAAGATGGAAGAAAACTGACATACGCAGGAAACAATACCAACGAGCTGGCGGTCAGCGGATATGATATATCCGAGATCACAGTGTACCTCTATGATTATGATGAATACATGGAGATCAAGGGGCTGGCACTGGGAGAAAATTCGACAGCATTCCGGGAAATACTTGAGAAAAATGCTCTTTATGAAAAAAAGATTTCGATAGAAACAGACAAATCGTAGTATATCTGCTGTGGCAGCCGCAATGACTGCTGAAGTCGTAGTTAGCATAGCTGCGGTTCATGGAAAACAGGAAATAGTGAAGCTACAGGCGAAGTAGGAACAAAAGCGGCTTTCGGAGATCCCCCGGAAGCCGCATGTTGATGGATTTCAAAATCGCTGATAATGCACCGCACATATTATTTGGTCAGTTCAGCAACGACCTGATTGATGACCTTGCCGTCAGCCTTGCCCTTCAGCTCGCCCATAACAGCCTTCATGATCTGACCCTTATTTTTCGTAGCCAGGACATCGGAAAACTTTTCTTCCAGGATTGCCTTGACCTCCTCAGCGGAGAGCATCTTGGGAGCAAATTCGCTCATGATCTCATAGCGTTTTTTGTATTCTTCCAGCAGCTCGGTACGGTCTGCGGGACAGGTATCGATCTGCTCCTTCACGGATTTGATCTCTTTTAAGATAGCTTCGTTGGCCATCTCATCGGGAATATTGTCACGGCAGCCGTTGTCGATTCCTTTTTTCTTTACAGCGGATACCAGTGCGGAGATGGCATCCTTTCTGAATTTATCCTTTGCCTTCATGGCAGCGATCATAGCGTCCTGTAATTCTTTTAATTTCATTGTGGTCTCCTCTCTGGAACAAAATCTCCAAATGTTTTCTGTGTTTTATTATACTCTCACAGATGAAAACTGAAAAGAAGAAAATGGGAATATCTGTCAGCTTATATCCAGGTTGTTTACACAGATATTACATGCTGTTTACCTGCCCAAGATAGTGTTGCTGAAACGGTTTTGGTAATATAGAATGCGCCTTGGAGAAAAAGCAACTGCGAAACAGGATGTAGAGTATCCTAGCACGAATTTGTGAGCAGATAGTACAATGAACACGAAATAAGATGTATATAAAAACACGGGAATTAACACAGGATGGAAGGAAAGAAGTAGAAGAATGACATATAGTGAAATTAGAAAAAATGAAGAAGTACTGGCATTTATTAAAAAAGGAAATGCGAATCTGGGTGCCATGGGATTCACCGATCATTCGGAGGCGCATTCGGGACTGGTGGCAGAGCGGGCAGCGGAGATTCTGAAAAAATTTGGGTATCCGGAAAAAGATATTGAACTTGTGAAGATCGCCGGATTTATGCACGATATCGGAAATGCGGTGAACCGTAGCCATCATGCAGAGTACGGGGCGCTGATCATCGCAGACAAGACCGATGTCCGCAGGAGCAGAGTCCAGGAGAAGAATAAGGCAACCTTCGATAAACACGACCGCGTCAATTATGCGGTTACGGATACGAAGCTTAAGATCAATGTGGAGAAGAGAGTGATTTCACTGAATCTGCAGATTGATCCGAAGATCTGCAGCATGTATGAGTATTTTGAGATATTCCTTGGACGTATGATGATGTGTAAGCGTGCAGCGGAAGTGCTGGAGGCATCCTTTAAGCTGACCGTGAACGGATCCAAGGTGTTGTAAATTGAGAGTTAGCGAAGAAAATTGTATCTAATCCCCGTAGCCCTTGGCAGGGTATAAGAAACGCGGCACTGCTTATTCTTATACCCAGC
>OGJW01000376.1_pt1 | contig 10595 bp, 5 predicted proteins | sample 1572361 | NCBI WGS metagenome assembly OGJW01 (sample SAMEA2582078, study PRJEB24529) | metagenome | biome: Human gut stool | place: China | collected 2011 | reverse complement strand
AGTGGTACGCGCCGACAACTATGGATGGGGTGCAGGATACGATGGAAATGCCAGCCTCGTTCACAACGGTACACAAGGCGACTGGGCCACTTGGCTTGCCGATATGAACGGAGCCAAAGTCACCGTCTACGTGACCAATTGCGGCAATGGTACAGCCGACATTCAAGCAGTAATGAAAGGCACTTCAGGTACTTCCTATGCCCAATACTATTTAGGGATCAACAAATTGGATATGAACGACTTGAACTTCGCTTTAACGATTGAAGGCGGCCATCTCGTCTTCTAATCCGAATCAGTAATCACACAAGCCATGCCGTTTTCCTCAGGAAGAAGCGGCATGGTCTTTAAACTATCAACAGATGAAAAAACTATTACCATTGTGGATGTTCTTACCAATATTCCTTGTTTTAACCGCTTGTTCTGACAACAGCGAAGATATAGACCGCTATTATGCAACTGTAAGTACTCCGAAAGTAACTACAACCACCCCCACCTCGTTGACCGTCACCGCATCGGTTACAGGTGATCTGAACCAAATAGTCAAGAAAGGCTTCTGTTACAGTGCAGCAGCTTCCGTACCGACTATCAAAGACCACGTGGTGGATGCCGATGAGAATTTCAGTGCCTCCCTCTCAACCTTGACCTCCGGTACCTCCTACTATATCCGTCCATACGTCTACTGGGACAGCCGTTATGTCTATTCAGAGGTGGTCACGGCCACCACAGAAAGCTTAAGCTTAGACGATGAACTCAAGAATTACGTGGCCCCCACCTACTCCGATGACTATACCTCGATAAGTGACTGGAGCAAACGCTCTCAATGGAATCTTGCCAACGTACACGACCCCTCGGTTGTATTGGCCGAAGATGGTTATTATTACATGTATCAGACGGATGCTTCATACGGCAACGTCCACACCGCAGGCGGCCACTTCCACGGTCATCGCTCCAAGGACCTTGTCAACTGGGAATACCTCGGCGGTACAATGAAGAACCTGCCCGAATGGGTAGTGCCCAAGCTCAATGAAATACGAAAAGAAATGGGACTTGCCGAAATCAATCCTAATGTTAATGACTTCGGCTATTGGGCTCCCGTAGTACGGAAGGTAAAGACCGGCCTCTATCGCATGTACTATTCCATTGTCTGCCCCGGCACACTCAACGGTGCCAACACCTGGTCGGAGCGCGCCTTTATCGGCCTGATGGAAAACAACGATCCCTCCAACAACGACGGATGGGTAGACAAAGGCTACGTCATCACCAATGCTTCCGACAAAGGACTTAACTTCAACGTGAAGCCGGATGATTGGGCCAATTGCTATTATAAATGGAATGCCATCGACCCCTCTTATGTCATCACGCCCGAAGGCGAGCACTGGTTGGTCTACGGTTCATGGCATAGCGGCATAGCCGCTCTCAAGCTCAATAGCGAAACAGGCAAGCCTGCCGAAACTTTGGGCCAACCTTGGGCTACAGGCCAAGCACCTGCCGAGTATGGTCAGTTGATCGCCACCCGCCAGACAGGTAACCGCTGGCAAGCCAGTGAAGGTCCCGAAGTCATTTACCGCGATGGCTACTACTACCTCTTCCTGGCCTACGACGCTCTCGACGTGCCCTATAACACCCGTGTGGTCCGCTCGAAAAGCATCACCGGTCCCTACGTGGGCATTGACGGCAAAGACGTGACCGCCGGTGCCGATGCACTGCCCATAGTGACTCATCCCTATAAGTTCAGCAAAGGCTACGGCTGGGTAGGCATCGCCCACTGCGCTATCTTCGACGATGGCAAAGACAACTGGTTCTACGCCTCACAAGGCCGTCTGCCTAAGGATGTTCCGGGCATCAACGCCAGCAACGCCATCATGATGGGGCACGTACGCAGCATCCGCTGGACGAAAGACGGTTGGCCTCTCGTAATGCCTGAACGCTACGGAGCCGTTCCCAAGGTAGCCATCACCGAAGAAGAATTGCCCGGCAATTGGGAACACATCGACCTTACATACAAATATGGAGAGCAGAGAACTTCAGCAACAATGACTCTCGCCGCCGACCACACTATCACCGAAGGTACCTGGAAAGGCAGTACGTGGAGCTATGATGCCGCCCAACAGATTCTGACTGTCAACGGAGTGGAACTTTATCTGCAACGCGAAACCGACTGGGAAGCCAGTCCGCGCACCCATACCATCGTCTATGCCGGCTATGCCAACAACAAGACGTATTGGGGAAAGAAGTCCAAATAAACATTCCCGCTCCGCACGCAAACTTCATATAGAAACACCACCACTGCCCCGTAAAACAACACCAAGGTTTATGAGGCAGTGGTCCTGTTTTACAAATCAATAGCAGAGATTAAAGAGCATAAACAGAAACAAGAGAAACCTATTTCATGAAAAGGAAAAAGAGTTAGGTTCCCTAATCTCAATACAAAAAATCATCATTCTGTTCTTTTACATTCAAAGACAACCTACTTTTATTTATTACCATAAATCTCTATCCTTTAAACCAACAAACACCATTTGTAGACAAGCAGAGGACATCAGCATCAGATTTTTTGTTAATTATTAGCCAAATACACACTTTAATTTATAACTTTGCAATTCTAATAGAATGAATTATGGAAAATAAACTAACCATTTACAATACATTAAGCCGTCAAAAGGAACTTTTCGTTCCCTTGCATGCCCCTCATGTAGGTATGTATGTATGCGGTCCTACCGTATATGGCGATGCCCATTTAGGACACGCACGCCCCGCCATCACGTTCGATATCCTGCTCCGTTATCTTACCCATCTGGGATACAAGGTACGTTATGTCCGTAACATTACCGATGTCGGTCATCTGGAACACGATGCAGACGAAGGCGAAGATAAAATCGCCAAAAAGGCCCGTCTGGAGCAACTAGAACCCATGGAAGTAGTGCAATATTACCTCAATCGCTACCACAAGGCAATGGAAGCACTGAATGTACTTTCTCCCAGCATCGAACCGCACGCTTCGGGTCACATTATCGAACAAATCCAGCTCGTACAGAAGATTCTGGACGCCGGATACGCTTACGAAAGCGAAGGTTCCGTCTACTTTGACGTAGCTAAATATAACAAGGATTATCATTACGGCAAACTCTCAGGGCGCAACTTGGACGACGTACTGAATACCACCCGCGACCTCGATGGACAAAGCGAAAAACGTAATCCCGCCGACTTCGCCCTCTGGAAAAAAGCGCAGCCGGAACATATCATGCGCTGGCCCAGCCCGTGGAGTAACGGATTCCCCGGTTGGCATTGTGAATGTACCGCAATGGGTAAGAAATACCTGGGCGAGCATTTCGATATTCACGGAGGGGGAATGGACTTAATTTTCCCACACCACGAATGTGAGATCGCACAAAGCGTGGCTTCACAAGGCGATGACATGGTTCACTACTGGATGCACAACAACATGATTACCATCAACGGAACCAAGATGGGTAAATCACTTGGCAACTTCATCACGCTGGACGAATTCTTCACCGGTACTCATAAGCTGCTAGCGCAAGCCTACACACCAATGACAATCCGTTTCTTCATCCTGCAAGCTCATTACCGCAGCACGGTAGACTTTAGCAATGAAGCACTGCAAGCATCCGAAAAGGGTCTGCAACGTCTGATGGAAGCCATTGACGCATTAGATAAGATAACTCCCTCATCGGTAACTTCAGAGGGAATCAACGTGAAAGAACTGCGCGCTAAATGCTACGAAGCAATGAATGACGACTTAAATACACCGATTGTCATCGCACAGCTTTTCGAAGGTGCCCGCATTATTAACAATATCATTGCCGGCAATGCTACCATATCCGCCGAAGACCTGAAAGAGTTGAAAGAAACATTCCATCTATTCAGTTTCGACATCATGGGATTGAAAGAAGAAAAAGGCTCTTCTGATGGTCGTGAAGCAGCCTACGGCAAGGTAGTAGATATGCTACTGGAACAACGTATGAAAGCGAAAGCCAACAAAGACTGGGCTACTTCCGACGAAATCCGCAACACACTGACAGCACTCGGATTTGAAATCAAAGATACTAAAGACGGTTTCGAATGGAGACTGAATAAGTAACAAGAAAAGAAAGTGCTCAACGCACCGTGTAAATACAAAGAAGACCGGCTCACTACGAACCGGTCTTCTCTTTTTTCATAGAAACATGATAACTAATACCCTCTCTTTAAATTCTTGTTTCCTCTTATCTTATTCACTAATTATTTATTTTCCATGAGCATTTCAACCGGCTGTCCATGCTGACAGGTTACCGTCAGTACGGTCTGGTCTCCCTGCTGTTCCAACCGGACATTTTCCATCGGACTTGTCAATGTCCAATGCCCTTTAAGCCGTATCTCCTTAGTAATAGGACGACTGGGTTCTTTCGTTGTATACGTCTTCTCTTCTATATTCAGATTCGGATCACAGACGCTTAAACGGATCCCCTTATCAGATTCTTTTGCATACATCACCATTGTTTCCGCAGGAATAGCCACGAACACTTTATCAGTGGCAGGCTGATAAGCTTCAAAAGCAGCATACGCCGTGATACCAGTCTTTTTATCATAAACAACGTGAGCAGTCTGATCCCGTTGCAACACCTCGTATGCAGGAGTTTTGCACAGTTCGTCAAGATCGGAAGCAGAAGGCTGTATCAATACCATATATTCATAAGTCCCCTCTTTCGGCGCCTTGCCATGTTCTATCCAGGCAGAAGAGAATTTTCCTTTCGTTATTTCACGCGTCTTTTCATGCCGTGATTCCTGTTCTGCCACCTGTGCGCGAACGGTTCCGTCCACTACATGATAATAATTGTCATAACCATCATGAAGCCAATAGTTATCCTCTCCTACTTTGGGCTCCTTACCATTATATTTTGTCTGGAAAAGAGTCGTTTCCGTAGGATAATCCGCATTGGAGTTCGAAATACCTGTTCCCAGGCAAACCATCCGGTTATCAAAACAGAAAACGGATTTACGGGCCACAAAGTCTGGTGTGAAATTCTCATAATCCCGTTCTGCCAATTTCATAGCGAACATTCCATTTTTACCATCTAAAGAACTGCTTCCGGAGAAATTCTCTTTGGAGCGTGCCATAGTCGTTCCTTTCAATGGGCTATCAAGCAAATCGAAAGGCAAATGAATGGTAGTTGTACCCGGCAAACGGTTCCAATCCCATCCCTCCTGCACAAACCCCCTTCCGGCACGTGACACGGGATTTCCTTTCCCCATAATCTGCACGGAGCCATAACTCTGATAACGTCCGTAACGGTTATCTTTCGTATAAATTTCAGAGCCCCATACGTCTGTGGTATATCCTTTCAATGTCACCATCCAGTCCGCACGACGGAAAATGCCTGCCGAACCATAGTTGTAAACGAAGAATCCCTGTGGAGCCTGTGCCGGTTGAATACCTTCCTTCTTGAAGAAACGCGCATTCGGAGTATCACTATTGCGTATCAGACGTAAATAGTCGGCAGCCAGACCACGATCAAACGTATTTCCCTGACCGGACAAATCGCCGGATAAAGCTATATTGGCAAATGCTTCGATATCATCGCTTCCCATCTTCCCTCCAAAAGGATGACGGCCACTGATTCCGATGCCCCATTCATAGAAATTGCAATAATTGCGCATAGCAATAAAGGCTGATTTCATGTGTTTGCGCGCATCTTCGGTCAGTTCAAAACTTGTACCATTGGTAAATGCAATATATTCTCCTACAGTCGCAAGTACTCCAGTGGTATATCCCGGATAGAAACCGCCATGATGGAAAGTCGTACCGTCTACCTTTATACCACCGATCGTTCCCGGAGTATAACGCAAAGAAGAAGATAGCCAACGTGACAAGCCGCTCAACGCTTGCGCCTGTTCTCTTGCATCGGGAAACATCATAGCGGAAATAAATTTCGCCATCAATAACGTATGCCAGGAATCCAACAATTCATCACGTGTTGGAGAGCATGGCTGACGAGTTTCTTGCAGAGCCGCCCAAAAACGCAATGTGGAGAGATAAGCATCCCGATGAGGATGTTTATAGATAGCATCACGCATCAGCCAGGCAGTTGTATATATCTTACGTACCTGATAACCATAATGATGATTGGTACCCATACCGCTACCGTATGCAAATCCCTGATCGATAGCATAGTCGAATACGGTAAAGTAGTTTTTCTTTGATGTTTCGTTCTGGTTATAATAAGCATCATAGGCAAAGCCGGAAAGCATCGTTTCAATATCGTTCCATGACATTTCTCCTTTCTTCTTGTCCTGTTCATCAGGAGCAACAATAGGAGTTCCTATAAATCCCGTCCCAGCGATGGATGGACTGATAGCCGCTTTCTCAAATGTTTTATAGGCAGCATTAATCGGTCCTTGCGGAGCCTTTTTCACTTCCAGAAAGTCAGTCAAACGTTGTTCGATAGTCTTCAGCTCCTTCTTTTGTTCGCTTGTCAATTTAGAAGGCAGAGGAATATCATACGACTGTTGTTCCCATTTCCACACGAGACACCAATGCCACAGGTCACGATTAGACAGCCCATTATTGGTAGGCAACTGTTGGTCGGGAGTGGTACGAAGATTCATTTTCTTTTCCGGAAAAATCAGACGGTCAAGAAAGATACGTCCCTTCCGTTGCGGGGCAACCAGCCGATAGGCTACGATCTTCTTATCTTTCTTGTCGCCCTGCATATACTCAAAAGAGATCCAGCAAGCCCGCCAGCCTGCTGCCTGCAAACGATAAGAGAACCAGTAAGAGACTTCTCCCTCCTTATTCAGAAACTCAAAACGAATAGAATCCTGCTGCGGTTTCTCATTATAAATCCACAAGGTAATGCCGAACTGCTTCTCGTTTCTCGTATTCAACGATAAAGGAGCAATTTGAACATCCAGTGTAGAACCGGGCTGAAAGTCCCATTCCAGACTACTTTCACCCTCTTTGTAAAAAAGAGAAGAGATTTTCACTTCTCCCTTTCCGGAAACTGTAAATGCTTCGGGCACTTCTTCTTCAAATCCGATGAGTTGAGCGAAAGCTGAAGGAATGATTCCCAAAAGGAATAATACTATAAAACAACTGTTTTTCATTACTATTTTCAATTTAAACGCGGATGCGGATTAACACCTATTATTGTCGCAGAGATTTACTCCTAAAATTGGCACTTATTTGAGTTAATCAGCGTTTTATAAATTACTAATCGCTAATAAGGAATCCGATCCGACAGAATCTTTTCCGTATACCAAGGATCATTAATTTCCTTCAACATAGCTCCCATTTCACCGCAAAGTTGTGCCACAATCTCCTTATTTTCTTCCAAAGGCAGGTTATGCAGTTGATATGGATCTTTTACATCATCGAATAAGAGGCTTTTCTTCAATTGCTTCGTATCACGGTCGATATATAACGCCAATGTATATTGAGCCGTCTTGATACCTCTTGAAGAAGGGAAGTAAGTCTGCACCAATCCATTTTCATCTTTATCACCATCTACATTCTGAATATACAGTGCACCTGTAGGACGAACAATTTCAGCCTTTTCATCGAAGAAAAGAGGAGCGAAATTACGTCCCTGCACTTCCGCCGGAATAGAATCACCCAGACCGCACAAGCCAAGCACCGTAGGCATAATATCAGGAGCGGAGAGCAATAAATCATCTACCCTCGGCTGAATCTTACCGGGAAAACGAACCAGGAACGGAATATTCATGGATTCAGAATAAGGGGAATTCTTCGGATCATCAGTGCGCTGGCTACACATCGTCTCACCATGATCGGAAGCAAAGATTACGACTGTATTCTTATCCAATCCCAATTCTTTCAATGTCGTCAAAATCTGTCCGAAAGCACGGTCTACTCCGGTAACGGAAGCGAAATAATAACGTGCAGACTCCGCTTTCTTCATCTTCAAATCGACATTCGGACGAATCAACAGACTATCCAGAGACTGATCTTTATAAAGATTAAAATCCTGCTCTTCACAGTCATTCAAGGAGCGATACGGGCTGTGAGGAGGATTCATGCCCACCATTATGAAGAAAGGTTTCTTGGTATCACGTACGTTACCGTCATTTTTCAGATAAGAAATGACTTTGCCTGATTCGTGCAAAGGTGACCATTCCTTCGGATCGTGTCTCTTACCATCCGTATCCCAATAATGCGGGTTCTTGTGTTCGTCAAATGTTCCGTAAGAATACCAGTAGTTAAAGCCGTGCCGGCGTTCTTTCGGTGTATAGGCATCCCATGCCGGACGTTTTTCTTCCACATACTGTCCCGGATGTTCGGGATCGTTCGGAGTCGGGAAGTCAGCGTGAAGTTTACCAAAATAAGCACAGTCATAACCTGCTTTGCTGAACACATCGCCGATACATTCCGCATCCTCGCGTAAGGAACTGATCGGACGTGTAGAGTTGCAATTCAATGGTACACCACTTTTGTTCGGGTACATACCGGTCAGTAACATTCCACGATGAGGGCTGCTCAACGGACAGTTACTCTGTGCAGACGACAAGACCATAGATTCACGTGCAAAGGCATCCAGATTAGGAGTATGCACGGGGTCTCCTTCAAAGTTTACTTTATCCCGGAATCCGTCCTGCCTCCAGAAGCCCATCGCCTGGTTACGGTATTGATCGGGAAATACATAGATTATATTAGGATGCTCCGCTTGTTGGGACGCTTGCTTCGGAGCCTTGCAACCTTGTGCGGCAAACAGCGTCAAGCCTCCTACAAGAAGGTTTATAGGTTTATTCATGATGGTTTATGATAAATGATTAAAAACAGGTAAATGACAAACGGTCAATAGAAAGTTATAGACAGCAAGTAGCGAATGATAAACGGTAAACATGTTCCGTCAGAATCCGCTAAGCATTCACCGTTCACTGTTTACCGTTCATTATCTATTTCTTATTTCTTTTCCAAATCTCTTTTACGCATCAGTCCTTCCAGGAAGTAATAGTCAGCATAGTTCAGAGGAACGTCAATTTCCTGACCGTGAGGAATACTGCCAACCGAATGCATCAGAATAAAGTTTCCATTTGTTCCAACTTCTGCGCGATAAGCAGGTGAGCCCAAACTTTCCATTATCTTATCAGCCGTTTCCTTGTAGTGGTTGCCCGGCAGATAGCCATCCAGTTCATAAAGGGCAGAGGCTGTACAAGCTGCTGCAGAAGCATCGCGCGGTTCGTTCGGAATATTCGGAGCATCATAATCCCAGTATGGTACGAGGTCTTCCGGCAGGTTCTTATTATTAAAGATGAAGTTATAGACTTTTTGTGCCTGGTCGAGATATTTCTTATCTTTGGTATAGCGATAGCAGGTAGTATATCCATACAGAGCCCATGCTTGTCCGCGAGCCCAAGCCGATTCGTCGGCATATCCCTGTGCAGTTTGTCTCTTACGCACTTCTCCTGTCTCCGGATCGTAATCTACCACATGGTAGCAGCTGTTGTCCGGACGGAAGTGGTGAGCCATTGTTGTATCAGCATGTTTCACTGCAATATTGTAGAAAGTAGAATCTCCGGAAAGAGCTGTTGCTTCAAATAAGAGTTCGAGATTCATCATATTATCAATAATCACCGGACATTTCCATCCCCGTGTTCCCTGCCAACCTTTATCGGCATCCCATGACTGGATAACGCCTGCATTCGGACGAAAACGAGTGGACAATGATTTGGCAGCTTCTATAATAACGTCTTTGTACTCTTTCTTATCTGCCATGCGATAGCCGTTCAAATAACTGCAACCGATCATGAAACCTACATCATGATGCCATTTCAGATATTTCACAGAATCAAGAGCTTCTGTATATTTCTCAGCCAGCGGCAACCATTTCTTATCACCCGTCAGATTATAAGTCAACCATATACTACCGGGAAAGAAACCGGAGCACCAGTCATCAATAGGTATGTAAGAAATGCTACCGTCTTTGTTGATAGTTCTTGGATTCAGGATCTTACCAGATTTTTCAATAATATCCGTTTGAATCGTGTTTTGTGCAACTGCGTTGTCGATGTTGTCCTGAATAAAGTCTACTTCAACCTTTTTTTGTCCACCGCAACTCGTAAAGATCAATAGGGAAAGTCCTAATGCGCTAAGAATTGTTTTCATAATACACGGATTATTTTGTTAAGTGATTAATTATCTGATTGCAAAAATAATGCATTCAACAAGAATAGACCGACCTAAATAATCCAAATGAGGGACAAATTTGGTACATTTGCAAGGAAATATCAAAATTATAAAGACCATGACTCCACAAGAATTCTTCAAAAATGATCTTTTCGCCGAAAACGCAGGTGTAGTGCTGCTGGAAGTACGTGAAGGGTATAGTAAAGCCAAATTAGAAATAAAGCCGGAGCATCTTAATGCAGGCGCACGGACTCAGGGAGGAGCTATCTTTACGCTAGCAGACCTTGCGCTTGCCGCAGCAGCCAACTCACACGGTACACTAGCCTTCTCTCTCTCCTCCAACATCACTTTTCTCCGGGCACCCGGACCGGGCGATACACTTTATGCCGAAGCGCACGAACGCTATATCGGACGAAGTACAGGCTGTTACCAAGTCGACGTGACAAACCAGAAC
>OGJW01000373.1_pt1 | contig 10619 bp, 8 predicted proteins | sample 1572361 | NCBI WGS metagenome assembly OGJW01 (sample SAMEA2582078, study PRJEB24529) | metagenome | biome: Human gut stool | place: China | collected 2011 | reverse complement strand
GTTTGAAGAACCATTGAACCGATAGAAGTTATACTGAATTGCAATGAAATTGGAATACCTATTTTTATCTGTGCCCAAGATACTTTACCGTCAATTTTTAATGCAGTCTTATCAATATTATATTCTTCTGTATACTTTAAAACACTTATTGCCGATAAAACAGCCGCAACAAGTTCAGAAATCGCAGTAGCCCAAGCCGCACCGATAACTCCCCATTTAAAAGCACCTACAAATAATATATCAAGCAAAAGATTTACAATAACACTTACAATCAAAAAATATAACGGCCTTTTGCTGTCACCCACAGCACGCGAAAGCGCATTGAAATTATTTAATGACATTTGTATAGGTACTGCATAATAAAGCACATCAATATATTGCGCAGACATATCAATAATATCATCAGGCGTATCAATAGCTTTAAGAAGCGGGCGAGATAAAAAATGTGCCACTATCATAATAACCATACCGATAACAAAAGCCAAAGTAATACTGTTACCGGCATATTTATTCATTTTATCAAACTTTCTTGCACCGTATGCCTGTGCAACTGAAATAGTAAAACCGGAAGTTAAACCGAGCGAAGTGCCGATTATGAACCCGTTTATTGAACCAACATTACCGACTGCGGCAAGTGGGTCGGTACCAACAAATCTGCCGACTATAATATTATCAACTAAATTATAATTATACTGCAACATTGAGCTTAGCATAATAGGAAGAGCAAACAGTATAATACTTTTCACCGGTTTTCCGTTTATCAAATCACTTTTCATAACAAATGCCTCTGTATTTATCCTAATGACACTTTAACATTAAAAATATTATAAGTCAATATAAAATGGATAATATCGGTAAAATGTACAAGGATACGAAGCATATAATATAGTGGTGATGAAAATGTTATCTGCTTTACTATCAGCAATAAGCGCAAATTTAATCTATTTTATACTTCACATTCAAAACACTTCAAGCTTCCCAAAACCTCTTTCTCCGAAAGAAGAGCAAAAAATGCTTGAAAAAATGAAAAACGGAGATAAAAATGCAAGAGCCATACTGATTGAAAGAAATTTGAGGCTTGTAAGCCACATAGTAAAAAAATACTATTCAAAAACAAATGATAATGAGGATTTAATCAGTATCGGAACAATAGGGTTAATTAAGGCAATTGACTCATTTGACAGCGATAAATGCGTAAGACTTGCAACATATGCTTCCCGTTGCATTGAAAATGAAATACTTATGCATTTTCGCTCTGCAAAAAAGCAAGCTAACGATATTTATTTGGGAGATGCACTTGAAATTGATAAAGACGGTAACCCTTTAACTATTGAAGACACAATAAGTTCACCGGTGGATTTAGCTGAGGATTTAGAAACTAAAGTGCGTTGGGAAAAAGTATCTAAAATAATACAAAATATGGAAGACGGCAGAGAAAAAGAAATAATAATACTTCGCTACGGGTTAAATAACAAAAAGCCTCTGACGCAACGGGAAGTTGCACAAAGGCTTAATATAAGCAGAAGCTATGTATCAAGAATTGAAAAAAAGATATTAAATGACATTAAAAACGAGATTGAATAATTACTTATCATTCAACTGCTTTTTTAATTCCTTGTTTTCTTCTTCAAGCGCTTCAAGAATTGAAATATTTTGTTTTAATTCCCTACTTATTGATTTGAGTTGAAAATCAAGATTTGAATTAACAATTTCCAATCTTTGACATTCAAAATTTACATCTTCAAGTGCGGCCATAAGACGAGAAATTTCATCTTTAAGTTTTTGCACATCGGAATTTTTTACCATAGTGTTCCCCTTAAATAAAAGCAAAATAAAGAGGTTGAATATACAACCTCTTTATTATTTTACATTAGTTGTCGATATCGACATCTTTCTCGAAATAACGAGAACCAAACCAATTTACTTTGATTGTATAATCTTTTTCGAGTTTTTCAGTTGCGCTTGTGTTGTCAGCCGAAGCAAGTGCAGTTTTAGCTGTGTACTGCCAAGCAGTAAGTTTACCTGTACCAACAAAGTACATAATATGATAACCGAAATCTGACTTAACAATTGCGGTATCTCCTGCTTTTCTTGATGAATCAAAACACCAAGCTGAGAATGAGGTAACCATTTGGCCCGGTACTACATTTTCATAAAGTCCGCCGTTATCTTTAGAGCCTGTATCGGTCGAATTTTCTTCAGCAAGCTTTGAAAAACTCTTTTCCTTCTTATCACCGGCATTGAATTCATCAAGAATTTTGGTAGCTTTCTTGTAAGCTGCTGCCCACTGTGCATCAGTTGCATCTTTAGCCTTAGTATTCTTATCGTTTGTTTCAGGTGCTACAAGAATGTGGCGAACATTTACAGTTTTTCTATCCTGAATTGAGGCAGGAGAAAGAACATATACAACAGTTGTGCTGTACTGGTATAAATCGCCTGCTTTTCTTTTTGAGCTGTAAAGCCAATCAAGGCCTGGATATTTATTCTTATTTTTATTATCAGCAGTTGCAATAGCATAACCCTTATTCTTAAGGTTATCTTTAGTTACGCCGTATTCGGTTGAATAGCCGGCGTCTTCATATGCAGTTTTATCAAACTTATCAGAAGCATACTTTTGGCAAAGTTCTGTAAAGTTAGATGCATCAGAAGCAAGCGCTTTCTTAAATGCTTTTGCATCATCTTCGCTTGAACATTCAAAAAGTCTTACATCAACAGCAAGAAGGTCATCCTTATGCTCTTTCTTATAATTTTCTAAATCTTTAGTTGAATATTCCTTTTCACTTGACTTATTGCTGAGTCCATCCTTATAGTTATCGGCAATATAGCTTCTTGTAGCTTCCTGCTTAAACAAGCTTTCAGTTACACCCTTACCCATTGCTTTTACAAGATAACCGCTTAATGTATAGCCATACTTATGTGCTGATTCTCTGTATTGGTCAAGAGTTTCCTTTAATTCTTTCTTTTGGTCTGCTGTAATTTCAGGGTCTTTTCCGTCATTATCAGCTTTAGCTGCAAGGTAATAAGTATAAGTTGACTCAATTGACTCAATTGCTTCTTCTTGCATATACTCTGCCCAAGTTACAGTTTCGTTATCATCATTTTTAGTAGTTTGCTTTGAAAGCTTCTTATCAAAATCAACATCAAGCTTATAATCAGCCGGGTCAAGACCGTACTTTGTATACTGTTCTTGTCGATTTCTCATACTATTATAAGTCATAGCAAAATAATAGTTGTAAGTAGCAACTTTGATTTTTGCTTTTTCAGTACCGTTAGTAACAGTCATACCTGTAAATGTTTGAGCCGGGATGCTTAACGAAGCTATAAAGCCCTTTCTTACCGCACCGGTTGCTACATATGTAACAAGAAGTGCTACAACTATAACAACGCAAATTACAGATTTGATGATTTTAACTGTTTTCGGTGCAAGACCGTTAGCGTTTGAACCGATTTCAGAATACTTATCACTGAGCTTTTTAATCTCGGCAGAAAGTTTTTCAACTTCCTTTTCATCTGTACTTTCAGCCTTTTTAGCTTTAAGAGCATCAATCTCTTTTTTCAATTCTGTTCTTTTAGCTTCGTTCTTTTCGCGAACTTTTGCAGCCTTAGCAGCTTTCTTTTCAGCAGATTTTTTTGCTTTAGCGGCTTTTTTAGCTGACTTATCATCAGCACTAACAATACGTACAAATCATCTTCTACTTGTTTTTTTGCCATTTTTTCGTCCTACCTATTTCAATCAAATTTAATTCACAAAATATTTTACACTATTTTTGTGAATATTACAAGAATTATTTTATTTTTTCCTAAATTATATGCACATTGCTGTAAATATCATACAAAAATCATTTTATTTACTGCTTGGTGTATTAGCAGCAGAACTTGATGATTTATTTGAAGTCGAAGCTGTATTTGCAATTTCTTTAGCAGCTTTTTCTTTATCTACTGCTTTTTTAACTGCGTTTTCGTGAACTTTGATTTTAGATTTTTCAACCATTTCAGATAATCTGTCCGACTTGATTTGAGCAATGATTTTTGATTCATATTCAGGGCAATCATTTATAAAGAACATAATATGGTAACCATAATCGCTTTTAACAATGCCGGTATCACCGTACTTGCGTGAATCATCGGTAGACCACTTTTCAAAATCAGGAACCATTTGGCCAAGAGCTACCGATTCATAAAGGCCGCCGAATGAATCGCTTGAGCCTGAAGAAGTTGATGCTGTATCTGTGCTGTACTGCTCTGCAAGTTTAGCAAAAGCATATTCGCTTTTATCTGTTTTATTGAACTTTTCAACGATTGAATCGGCTTTTTTCTTTGCTTTTTCCCACTGTGCGTCGGTATATTTTGTTTCGTTTGAAGAAGATAAAGAATCATTGTCACTTTCAGGTGTAACAAGAATATGCCTTACGGTGTAAGTTTCATCATCCTCAATGCTTGCATTTGATGTTTTTAATACAATATAAATATATCCCGCTTCTTCATCAATATAGTATTTCTTTGAGCCAACCTTGGTGCTGTCAGAAAACAGCCAATCGTTCATTTCATCATCAAACGGTGCATCACTGCCTGAAACCGTTGCAACAACATTGTTTTCATAAGCTTTTGTTGCTTCCTCTTTAGCTTTTGCTTCGCTGAGTGATGAATCCTTCTCCATTGATGATTGAGCTTCCGATTTGATATATGATTTATAAACATCCGAAACAAGGGCAATAACCGACTTCTTATCTTTCATTTCAGCCATTATTTTTTCAGCTTTTTTAATTGAAGATTTTTTAGAAGCATCGTCTGTTGAATCATATTCCGAAGCAATATAGTAGAACTCGATTTTCTTATAATCATTCTTATGTTCATTATAATACTTAACTACTTCATCATTCGTAACTTTAGTTTCGCTTTTATATTTACCTTTATAATTAGCACTTACATAATACTGTTCAAGCATAAGCTTGATTGTATCTTCCGAACAATACGAGCCGAAGTTTGCTTTAATATATTGGTCAAGGCTGACATCATTTTGCGATGCAGAATCTTTCAATTTTTGAATTTGCGAATCAATAGTTTTTTTCTGTGCAGATGTGATTGTAACTCCGTCTTTAATTGCCTTTGAATAATAAGTTGTGATTTGCTCTACTTCTTTTAGCGCTTCGGTTTCAAAAAACTTTTGCCAAGAAATTTTGTTGCCGTCATCATCGGTAGTATACTGCTTTGAATAATCCTTTGTGGTATCAAGATTATAATAGCCATATGACGCATACTGCTCATAATAGCTTACTATGCTTGCATAATAATAATCAAACATACCAATGCTTATTTTTTGGTCATTAACAGTTGCCACAACAGATGCCGGGTTCATATACTTACCCTCTTTACCGTTAGGTATTGTATAATACCTTACACCGAAAACAGCAACAACTGCAATTACCGCTGCCAAAAAAATAGCAAGAGGTACAAATTTAAGCTGCTGTTTATTTATAACAATTTGATTTGAATTATTGTCAACAGTGTTAGATGAAGGCTTTTCATCAGCAGATGAAGGCTTTTCGTCAGCAAAAGAAATTGAATATTCTTGATTTTCAAAAACAATGTTATCATCAAGAGTTGGTGCATTGGCATCAAATTCCCAATCATCATTGGTTTCGTACTTGATACCATCTTGTTCTTCAAGGGTATCATCAACTGTTTCGCTAGAAACTTCAGTCACCTTTTCTTCATTTTCTTTATTTAAGTCTTTATCGTCCATAATTTCACTCCTGTAATTACTGCCAAAGTGCAGTAATATAATAATTATATACTTGCTAATTATACAATACAAAACTATATATTGCAATATTATATTAAGAATATTAAATAAATTTTATATTATCACATTGTTAAATGTTTGAAAAACATTCTTAAATTTTTTATAGATAATTATTATACTTGCAAATTTAAAGTAAGTAGTGTATATTATAATTTGTGTTTTGCACTATTTTTAAAATCATACTAAATATAAATATTTTATTCTATAATTATTTAATAAAAACATTGAGGATTCATAATTATGAAAGAAAAGTTAATCAGTTTGGGGGAACAGTATAAAACCAATCCCGGTTGGTGCTGGCTCCTTGCAACTATATTTTTGTTTCCAATATTGCCGGAATATGTAGGTCCGTTTATAGTTTTTATAGGCTTTATAGTATTCAAAGTACAATGGTCACACGAAGGCAAGAAAGCAAAAGTCGGAACACTCGGCAAGCTTATGTTAGCTTTTATGGGATACTCATTAGTAAGTACCCTTTGGTCAACAACAAAGTTTTCAACTTTAGCCACAGCAGGCTTATGGTGGGGAATGTTTTTAATTCAGGTTATGATAAATAACCTTGTACGAACACGAAAGAAAATCGACAGAATTTTAGCTGCAATGTCCCTTTCAGGCGCAATAAACGGTTTTGTTGCAATACTGCAAATATGCTCATACACATTATTCAAGTATGATTACATAAAAAAATCGCAGGTATTTGTAACACCTTTTTAAAAACCGCTTGACAAGGCTGTTTATACTTGGCTGCCATTTGATATTGATACAACACTTTGGTGGGATTCAAGAGCAAGCGGATTTTTTTCAAACCCAAATCTTTTGGCGACCTATTTAATGATTGTATATCCAATATCAATATATCTTTTCTTAAACACAAAAGGTAAAAAGCATAAGATTTTATATTTTATGATGAATGTGCTTATCAGCGGCGGCATAAGTGCAACATTAACACGCGGCGGATGTGTTATTGCAATTGTCGGATGGCTGTTTATGTTCATAGTATTATTTAAGCAGCACAAAAAGCCGCTTCTTGAAATATTTGTACCTACCGTACTTGTAATTATTCCGTCTTTATTAACAAGATATGGTATTATATTTAAAGCAAGAGGTGCAGGAAGCGAAGCTGCAAAATCATCAGCTGCCCATTTAAAAATTTGGGGAAGCTTGCTTGATTATATATTCCACCATGCTTTACCATTTATTATCGGCACGGGCTTCGGAATTGAAAGAACAGGTCAAATACTATTAAACACCTATCACCTTGATAAACCGCACGGTCATAACTTCGTACTTGAAACTTGGGTGGAACTCGGTGTTATCGGCTTAGCATTATTATTCACCGTTTTAGTATGCGCATTTGGCAAATTACTTGAAATAAACGCTAATAACGGCAAAAAATTCACACTTGTATTTTGCATTTTCACATCAATGATGATGTACTTGCTTTTCGGTTTAACAGACTATATATTTAATTCGCCTAAGCAAATTATAAATATATTTATTCTTTTAGGTTTAACCCAAGCACTCAGCCATTGCTATGATAAAACAATAATTCACGATGCCGACAGTTTGAAAAAAGCGGCACAAAAAGAACTAAAAAACACAATAAATCAAAAGCCTATAAAACATAAAAAAGGCAAAAGAAAAACATATTAAACAAACCCCTGCTTCTCCACATTTGAAGCAGGGGTTTGCTTTATCCATTTATTGATTTGGAATTAACACCCTCATAATATCACCAATCAGATAATTGCACACAAATATTAAAAATACATTAAACGTATATTATAATTAACGCCTGTTTTCAATAGCAATGTGTTTTAAGTTATTGATGATTCTTTCAAGTCGCTTTGTCATAATTTCAGGCGAGTCTTTCATTCCTCTTTGTGCCCAACCAAAAACGATACCGACTAAACCGTATCCCAAAAATTCAGCAAGCATCAAATTTTCTTCATGGTCTGATTTTAAACCTGAATTTTTCTCAATACAGTTGATAACCACCATAAATTGATCATAAGCAAGGCGATTTATATATTTCGACATATCATTAACATCAATTTTAAGTGCATTAAGATAAAACTTCTTTTCATCAACCATAGTAGTAAAAAGTTTCATAAAACGGTCATACATATTATCAAAAGTAAAACCTTCGACAAGCGGTTCAATAAGTTCTTTATACACAATCCAATCAAGAAGTTCATATTTATCATCAAAATGATAATAGAAAGTTTGCCTGTGCAAATCACAATTATTAGTAATATCTGATACAGATAATTTTTCAAACGGTTGGTTTGACATTAAATCTTTAAGTGACTTTGCAAGTTTAAGCTGTGTTGAATAAGAACATCCCAATTTATTATTTTTAGGCATAATAACCTCCAATTTATGTCAAATTTAATGATTTGTATAATTTCACTTTCTTATAATAACATATAGTTCAAAAACATACAAGTGTATAAAAGAAAAGACAAGGTAAAAAATACCTTGTCTTTTTTGGTTAATTTAAACAATTATCACTATTTCGTTTTAGCTGAAACAATATTTGAATATTTAGAATTTACATATCCTTTTCTTACTGCACGAACTTTATAATAATACTTTTTATTTCGCTTAAGTTTTTTATTTTTATAAGATTTTTTAGATGAAGAAACAGTTGCAACCTTTTTATACTTCTTTGATTTGCTTGTACTTCTGTAAATTTCATATGAAGTTGCACCGGAAGCTGCCTTCCAACTTATCAAAGCCGAATTTTTTGAAGTCGATTTAACTTTAAGCTTTGATGGTGACGAAGCCTTTGATACTGAAACATAAACTGCATCCGAAGCAACTATTCGCCCATCAACAACAGCAACGGCATATACCGTGCCTGAACTTTGCTTTAAATACGCTTTGTTATAAGCATAACAAGATGTAATTTTACTATTACTGTAATAAGGCATAGACGCACTGTAATAAATTTTGCTGTTTGGAATATTACAATTAACGCTTACTTTTTTACCATTTGCAACATTTGATACATTTATGTTAACAAAGCTACCTTTCTTTTCATCACAAAGCAAGCTCATTTTAAGCGGAACAATGCAGGAAAGCGGCTTTCTTGAAACATCCCTATACTCATATGCTGCAGATTCAAAGAGGCAATAAAGTTTACCGCCCTGCGCATATGTAAGTTCAAGCATAGGCGGGCAAGCCAAAACATTATCAAGTGTTTTATTACCGTTTGATTCATCAAATACATACGTGTAAAGATATGAGCAATAAACGCCTTTTGTTTCATTTCTGCCATAAGATACAGAAGCAAAAAGCCTAAGCTTGCCCTTATAATTCGATATAGAAAAGCCTTGAGTATAGCTTGGAAGCGAAAACTTGTAATTATAAATAAGCGTATAAGTATTATTTGCTCTGTCATACACAGGGGTATAGCAATAAGCAAAGCTATCGGAACCTGCACCGAAAGTTGCAAGATAAACATATCCGTTTTTATATGTTACACTTGATGCAGAAGTAATAAAATTATTTGAATCGTTTTCATCAATAGTATAATGAACACTTACAAAATTGCTTGAAAAGCGCATATATTTATTAAAATCATCAAGAGATATAACACCAACAGCAGATTTAGAAGCTTTGGTAATAAGAATTAAACCGTTAGAACTGTCATACGCAATGCCGCCGACATGGTATGAATCAGGTAAAATAAGTGTTTTTACAAGTATATCATTATTATCAAGCACATATATTACAGATCTGCAAATAGAAGAGTTATCATAAACAGAGCTGTCATATGCAGTGATAAGAGTATATTGGTTAACTTTGCAAATTGCCTGCGGACACATTGACTGTGTTGCTGTAATACGCTTAATTTGCTTATCATATGATACGCTTGACATAAGGCCCGGGCAAAGATATGCACCGTCAGTAACTTTAGAATTAAATTCAGGATAAGTCATCAAAGTATCATAATTATTAACATTAGTTACTTCTTCCTGCGTAGTCATAACAGCAGCGAAAGAACTGCAAGTTGAAAAAGAAAGTGTAATTACAACTAAAATAGCAGATAAAAATATTGATAAAATCTTCTTAAATTTCATTTTTAAACCTTCATATAGCAAAAAGAATATGCTCTAATTATAAGAGCATATTCTAAATTTGTCAAATATCTTTTAAAATTTATATTAGTACATTCCGCCGCCTTGAGCTGCTGCAAGAGCTGCCGCCTGTGCTGCGTCAGCCTGTGGGTCTTTAATATCGGTAACAAGTGACTCGGTAGTAAGAACCATAGCAGCAACAGAAGAAGCATTTTGAATAGCCGAACGAGTAACTTTAGCCGGGTTAACAATACCTGCTTCGATCATATCGCAATACTCATTAGTTGCAAAGTTAAGGCCATATCCGATTTTATCCGAACTCTTAATTTTATCAACTATAACCGAACCTTCTTCACCGGCATTTTTTGCAATCTGGCGAACCGGCTCTTCAAGTGCTTTAAGAACGATTTGAACACCGGTCTTAAAATCAGCATCATCGCTGTCAAGAAGCTTTTCAACAGCAGGAATTGCGTTAATAAGGGCAACACCGCCGCCGGCTACTATACCCTCTTCAACAGCTGCTTTATTAGCTGCAAGAGCATCTTCAATACGAAGCTTCTTTTCCTTCATTTCTGTTTCGGTAGCAGCACCTACTTTAATAACTGCCACGCCGCCTGCAAGTTTAGCAAGGCGTTCATGAAGCTTTTCCTTGTCGAAATCAGAGGTTGAATTATCAATAGATGTTTTAATTTGGTTAACTCTGTTTTTGATTTCTTCACTGTCGCCTGCAC
>OGJW01000371.1_pt1 | contig 10711 bp, 8 predicted proteins | sample 1572361 | NCBI WGS metagenome assembly OGJW01 (sample SAMEA2582078, study PRJEB24529) | metagenome | biome: Human gut stool | place: China | collected 2011 | reverse complement strand
GGCTGATAACTCCGGCTACTGCCTGCCTTGCAATTCCGCTTTATCAGCAAATTGAACTTCTGAAAAAGAATCATAAAGCGGTGCTTTTCGGTATCTTATCAGGTGTTTTAACAAGTCTTACCACTATTATGGTTTTGGCTTTTATATTTAAACTGTCACATAAGGAATATGTAACATTCCTGCTTATATCTATTCCTTCCGCTTTCGGAATGGGAGTAAGCGAAGAGCTTGGCGGGTATGTAACAATAACTGTTGCAGTAATAGTTATAACAGGTGTGTTAGGCAATATTTTAGCAGATGGAATTTGCAAAATATTTAAAATCAATCACCCTATTGCCAAAGGTATTGCTATCGGCACATCTTCGCACGCAATCGGCACAGCCAAAGCAATGGAGCTTGGAGAGGTTGAGGGTGCTATGAGCAGCCTTTCAATCGCTGTATCGGGTATACTTACTGTTTTGGGTGCAATCATTTTTGCACATATTATATAAATAAAACCTCGAGTTTTTACGCTCGAGGTTTTATTTATTTGTTTGTTCGTTTAGTCAAGTGCGTCTGATACAGCATCTCCTGCTTTGTCAACACCTGAACCTATTCCGTCTGCCACATCATCTGCGCCTTTGCCGATGTCGTCGCCGACTTTATCTGCTTTTTCGCCTGCTTTGCTTACAGCACTGCTGGCTTCGCTTTCCATATTATCTGTTGTTTTACTTGTATCGGAAACGGTGGTTTCGCTTGACGGAATTGTAGTTGTTGTCATATCATTGTTGTTTTTTGCACATCCCATAAATACAGTTGCAATTACTGCAATTGCTATTGCTATAATTAAAATCTTGCTGTTCATAATGATACTTCCTTTCAAGAGTATTATTTTCTGTTTTAGTATAATTATTCAATTATTTTGTAAGCGTGCCGCCGTCGGAATAAAGCAAAAGCATAATATCTTCTTCATATCCTTTATCGGCGTTAATATAAATCAAAACTTCTTCTTTTGTTTCACTGCTCTTGCACCTGAATTCATAGCAGTTGGCTTCTTTTCCGTTTTCTTTCGGTATCACGCATTTTTTGCAATTGATAACTTCAAGATTTTTTGATAATTTACTTTGAGCTTCGCTTTTTGTAAGCTTGCAGTCAAAACCCGTTCGTTTGATGTGATTTGTTAAATATCCCTGTGCTTCAAGTGATACTATTTTGCCGTTATCCATTGAAACCCCGACTTTAATTAAATCTGCATAATAGGTTGTATTTTCTGTTTTGTACGCAAAATTTATTGTGCAAATATTGTTGTTAATCGCATAATAGGTGCTTTCCATATTACTGTAACCGAGCATATTAAGATAGCTTTGAGCAAGGTTTATTGCGTTGTCTTTATCTATTGATGAACGATTGATTTTTCCGCCGTAAAGGATATAAGCCACATATCCGCCTTTTTTGGTGATTCCGATTGTTTTTTGAGAATAAGTGAATGTGTAACAAGGCATATCACCGCTGTCTTCGCCCGAATATGTTACTTCGCTTATATTGCAGCCAAGTGCTTTTGCCGCAACTTCGCGTGCGTTTTCACGGCTTACTTGTTCGGCCTTTTCAAGTAAGGTCGATTTTCTGTTCAATACCGCGTCGGCAAACGGACCGTCATAAAGCAAAGTGGGATAATCTTTAAACACTTTTGATGTTGCCGAAAAGCTGTGGGAAAGTGAAGAAATTTTCATTTCCTTTGCCTTTAGCTCATCCGTGTCAATATCCGCACCGTTGTTTGCAATTGTTGCCATATTGCTTACTGATTCGTTAAGCTCTTTTGAATATTTCAAAAGCTTTGTCAAATTTTGATGTTCTTCATCACTGATACTTTGATTTGCCGCAATTTTGTTTGCAATATATGATGCATAGTCGCTTGCCTGCGTGATGAATTTGTAGGTTGAATTCAAATTCATTTGCTCAACGGGCAGGCGTGAAAGCGCGTCTTTAGCCTGTGAACATTCGGCATATAAGTCTTTGCTTATATCCATAAGCATTTTATCCGAATTTGAATAAACCGATTTTGTTAAATTGGTTTCGATTGAATCGAGATTTTCTGAAAGTTCGTTTAAACTTTGCTGATAATTCAGCTCGAGCTGTGCTTTGTATGAGTTTGCCGTAGTCATATTCATTATCGCATATATTGAAAGAACAGCCGCAAATGCAATAGCGTATGAAAACAGCCTGATATAACCTCTTTTTGTCATAAAAATTACCTCCGATTTATATTTTTGACTGAATTTTGAAAAACATTCAAAAAAATGTTTTATTGTTATGGTATTTGTGATATAATGCAATTACTTGTAATTAGTATGGAGTAGTAGAATTATGGCACGAATTAAAGGGAAAAAGCGAATAGTTGTTAAGGTGGGCACATCAACTTTAACTCACCAAACAGGCAAAACAAATATTGCAAGACTTGCAAAGCTTGCATCTGTTTTATCCGATTTAAAAAATGAAGGGCATGAAATAGTGCTTGTATCAAGTGGTGCTATTGCAGTAGGTTGGTCAAAACTCGGGCTCAGTGAAAAGCCGAAAACAGTCCAAGGGCTTCAGGCTTCTGCCGCTGTGGGCCAGTGCGAACTTATGTTTCTTTATGATAAATTATTTTCCGAATATACGGTAACAGTGAGCCAGCTTCTTTTTTCTGCCGATACTTTACGCAATCCGGAAGAAAAGGAACACTTGGTTGATACATTTAACCAACTTCTTGATTACGGTGCATTGCCGATTATAAATGAAAATGACTCGGTCTATATTGAAGAACTTTTAAACGGTGATAATGATTGCTTAAGTGCTATGGTTGCTACTCTTATTGACGCTGATTTGCTTATTATGCTTACTGATACTCACGGTCTTTATGATTCAAATCCAAGTGAGAATGATGATGCAAAGCTCATCGGTGTTGTTGAAGAAATAAATGATGATATTTACTCAATTGCCGGCGGTGCGAGCGAAAAGGGTACGGGCGGATTTCAAACAAAAATTAAAGCCGCACAAATTGCAACGGATGATGGTATACCGGTAATAATTATGAACGGCGAAAAGCCTACCGATTTATATAAGGTACTTTCAGGTGAAAGTATAGGTACATATTTTAAGGCAAAGGGTGATAATAATGCTTGAACAGTTAGGAATAAACGCAAAAAAAGCATCGGCAAATTTGGCAGGTGCATCAACCGAACTTAAAAATAAAGCACTTGAAGCTATTGCAAATGCGCTTGTAGATAATGCTCAAAAAATTATTGATGCAAATAAAGTTGATTATAATGCGCAACTCGGAATTCTTGACGGTGGAATGCTTGACAGGCTTATGCTTGATTTTGACAGAATTAAGGGTATGGCAGACGGTTGCCTTCAGGTTATGAAGCTTGATGACCCATGCGGCAGAGTACTTGAAACAGTTGAAAGGCCTAACGGACTTGTTATTAAAAAAGTAAGTTGCCCTATGGGTGTTATAGGTATTATTTATGAGGCAAGGCCTAATGTTACTGCTGACGCGGCTGCTCTTTGTTTAAAAAGCGGCAACGCTGTTATTCTTCGCGGCGGAAAAGAAGCAATTCATTCAAATATTGCTATTTCCGATGTTATGAGAGAAGCGGTTAAATCAGTCGGTATTGATGAAAATGCAATTCAGCTTGTGCATGATACATCAAGGCAGTCATCAACAGAGCTTATGAAGATGAAAGGCACGCTTGACTGCCTTATTCCAAGGGGAAGTAAAAGGCTTATTCAGGCGGTTGTGGAAAATGCGAGTGTTCCTGTTATCGAAACAGGTTCAGGCAATTGCCATATTTATGTTGATGAAAGTGCAAATGTTAATATGGCGGCTGAAATTATATTTAATGCGAAAACACAGCGCATAGGTGTTTGCAATGCCTGCGAAAGCCTTGTTATCCACGAAAATATTATTGAAAAGGCTTTGCCGGCAATAAAAGCAAAGCTTGATGAAAAAAATGTTATTATTCGCGGTGATGAAAAAGCAAGAGCAGTTTGCCCTGATATTGAAAAGGCGAGTGAGGAAGATTTCGGCACAGAATATCTTGATTACATTATCAGTGTTAAAACAGTTTCTTCACTTGATGAAGCGATAGAGCATATAAATAAATATTCAACAGGCCATTCCGAAGCCATTATTACGGAAAATAAAGATAATGCAGATAAGTTTATGAAACTTATTGATTCGTCTTCTGTTTACCATAATGCATCAACAAGGTTTACAGACGGCGGCGAATTCGGTTTGGGTGCGGAAATAGGTATTTCTACCCAAAAGCTGCACGCAAGAGGGCCTATGGGACTTAGGGAACTTACTACTACTAAATATCTAATTTTTGGAGACGGACAAATCAGATGATAACGGATGAGGAAAGGCAGAAGATGCGTAAAAAGCGTCAGCGTGCCAGAAAACGAAAAAAAATCAGAAAAAATATTTTACTCACTCTTGCAGTGATAATAATATTATTGGCTGTTTTTGTGATAACAATTAAAATTGTTAACCCTGATTTTTTTGTAACTTTGTATGACGGTGGCGGCAAGGGACAGCAGGTAATTGAACTTATTGATTCAAAAATATTAGGCAAAACTACCGAAACACAGCCGCAAAGCACTACTGAAAAAGAAACTACAACAAAAGCGCGCGAAACAAACAAGACAAATTATGATTATGATGATTTCGGCGTGTTCGCATTTGATACATCACTGCAAGGTAATCAAGTGGGTAATTTGCTTAATAAAACAGGTGGTGCCGTAACTTACAGTTCATCATATATTTATTATTCTGTCAGCGGCAAGGGCATTTTTCGCTTTGAACCTAATGAAGAAAAGAATTCAAATGTTATTAAAGGTAATTATAATTTTAAATATCTTAATGTGCTCGGCGATTATCTTTATGCGGTTGATACAGACAGTGCAACGCTTAAAAAATTCCCTGTTTCCGGCGGTGACAGCGTAACTGTAAGCGATAATATTGCATTTGCATATTTATATAATGATAAAATTTATTTTGTTTCAACCGATAACAGCGTAGGTTTTATAAATTTGAATGATTTTCAAAAAACGATTTTATATACTGCTTCGGCTGATAAGACGGTGTCATTTGCAGGCATTTCGCTTTACAGAATATTTTTTGTAACTCACGATAATGTTGCGAATTATGATGAATATATCACTGTTAATATGAGTGATGCAAACGATGTACTCAATTGGCACGATGATACAAATAATAATGATATAGTTAATATGTCATTAGAATGTGGATTTATGTATTATTACAAAAAAAATGATGATTCATCATATTCACTTTGCAGAAAAAAATTCGGTTCTGAAAATGAAGTTGTTTTAGTTGAAAACTGCTCTGTTACAGATTATCCCGTTGTTTATTCAAACAGGCTTTATTTTAGCGAACTTGACGGTTCAAAGTTTAAAGCAAGAGAGCTGAATATGAATTCAAACGAAGTTAAAACAATGCTTTTAGCATCCGATTGCGACAGCACGGGTTCTATCGGTATCGGATATGGCTATCAATATGTATTTTTAATCGGCAGTAAGAGTGAAAACAGCGAATCTGTATGTAAAGCAAGTTGTATTTACACCTCTTCTTCCGGGGATAATACCTTAAGCTTTAACGGTGAAAAGCTTACTTATTAAATTATTATTTGAGGAAAGTTTATGGACAAGTACAAAAAATTAGCGTCAAATACAATAATATTTGCAATAGGCACTTTTTCTTCAAAGGTACTTTCTTTTTTGTTGATGCCGTTTGTTACAAGAATGATGGGAACGGGCGATTATGGTGCTGCTGATTTGGTTCAGCAAACCGTTAATGTGCTTATTCCTATTGTAACATTGCAGGTTAACAGTGCTGCGCTCAGATTTGCACTTGATAAAGCGACAAATAAAGCAGATGTATTCAAGGTCGGAATTAGGACTACTTTTGCCGGATTTGCGGTATTTTTGCTGTTTACTTATCCTTTAAGTATGCTTACAATCAATGATTTCCATTTAGGCGATTATATAATTTTAATTATTGCCTTTGTTTTGGTTTCAAGCCTTAGACAGCTTTGCCAGCAATTTGTCAGAGGTAGCGGACATGTTAAGCTTTATGCGTTTGACGGTATTCTTGCAACAGCAACAACACTTGCATTTACCATATTATTCCTCGGTCCGTTTAAATGGGGTGTAACGGGATATATCGTTGCCATAATTGCATCTGATGCTTGCTCGGTTGTATTTTATTTTGCCACAGCAAAGCTTTACAGATATGTGAGATTTAATAAACTTAAAGATAAGGGCATTGCTTTTCAAATGCTTAAATATTGCGTGCAGCTTATTCCTACCGTTGTACTGTGGTGGATAATAAATGTGTCTGACAGATATATGGTAACATATTTTATTTCATCTTCTGCCAACGGACTTTATACTGCCGCATCTAAAATACCTAATTTTGTAATACTTTTTTCGCAAATATTTATTGACGCTTGGCAGCTCAGTGCGGTTGATGAATAGGACCAAGAGGGCGGTGCGCACTTCTTTACCAAGGTATTTCGTGCTTATTCGGGCGGCGTTTTTGCAGTGGCTTCCGTGCTTATATTTATGTGCCAAATTATTACCAGAATACTTGTGGCAAAGGATTATTATGAATCTTGGCAATTTGTACCTATTCTTATTATTGCTACAACTTATTCGTGTATCGTTAACTTTCTTGCCTCCGTATATATGGCGAAGAAAAAGAGCCTTATGTCACTTGTTACCGCTATGAGCGGCGCTGTCCCGATCTTTCTATTAGTTGTTGTGTTTATTCCGCGTATGGGTGCTAACGGTGCAGCACTTGCTACTGTTTGTGCATTCCTTGTTGTATTTGTAACAAGGGGCATTGATACAAGAAGATATATTAAAATCGACTTTAAATTACCTGTACTTTTGAGCGAAACCGCTGTTCTTGTTTCGCAATCCGTACTTCTTCTTAAATTCGGAAATACATTGTGGATTTATGGTGTTGAAGCTGTGCTTGTTGTAGTGATGATTCTTCTTAACTTAAAGCCTATTAAGGAACTTGTAAATCTTCTTTTAGCTAAATTTATTAAGAAAAAGAAGTCATAATATGAACAATGATATATTACAGTTGCAAAAAGCATAATTTTAGTATATAATGTACAAAGAACATAGTAAAAATAACTGAAAATATAATTTTTTTTGGAGGATTTGTATGGAAAAGATGACTGTTTCGCAAGCAAAGAAAGCTATCAGCGATAAGCTTAGTCATTTCTTTGGTGTAGATACAAAAACGGCAACAGACGCTCAATATTACAAAGCAGTTGCACTTATTGTTCGTGACAGACTTTCACAGATGAACAGTGATTTCAGGCACGAAGCTAAAGGGCAGGACAGCAAAGAAATTTATTATCTTTGTATGGAATTCCTTATGGGCCGCTCACTTAAAAATAATCTTTACAATCTTGATTTAACAGATACATTTAAAAAAGCACTTGAATCATTTGATGTAAGCCTTGATAAGCTTTATGAAAAAGAGCCTGATGCAGGACTTGGTAACGGCGGTCTTGGCAGACTTGCAGCTTGCTATCTTGACGGTCTTGCTACAAACGGTTTTCAATCAATGGGTTATTCAATCAGATATGAAGCAGGCATTTTCAAGCAAAAGCTTGTTGACGGCTGGCAGACTGAACTTCCTGATTTCTGGCTTCCGGGCGGTGATGTTTGGCTTGTTCCGCGTGATGAAAGAAGTGTTGAAGTTAAGTTTGAAGGTTGGGTTGATGAAAGCTGGGACGGTGATTTCCACCATGTTGATTACAGAGATTGCAACACTGTAACAGCAGTTCCTTATGATATGTATGTTTCAGGTAAAGGCAAGGGTGTTTCAAGGCTTCGTCTTTGGGCATCAAGAAAACCGGAACTTGATATGGGCCTTTTCAATTCAGGTTCATATGTTAAGGCTATGGAGCAAAGTGCTATGGCTGAAGCTATTTCTAAAGTTCTTTATCCTGCCGATAATACACCTGAAGGCAAGTCGCTTCGCCTTCGTCAGCAATATTTCCTTGTTTCAGCGTCAATTCAGGATATTATTCAGCGTCACCTTACTAAATACGGTACACTTGATAATCTTCCTGATAAAGTTGCAATTCATATTAACGATACGCATCCTACAATGGCAATTCCTGAACTTATGAGAATTATGCTTGATGAATGCGGATATGATTGGGACACTGCTTGGTCGTTGGTAACAAGAACTGTGGCTTATACCAACCATACAGTTATGAAAGAAGCACTTGAATGCTGGAGTGAAGATCTTTATAAGCGTCTTCTTCCTCGTATTTATTCAATTACTAAAGAAATTGATAATCGCTTCCGTGCATATGTTTGGGGCGCAACAGGCGACGCAGATAAGGTTGAAAGAATGGCTATTGTTTCAGGCGGCGTTGTAAGAATGGCTAACCTTTGTGTTGCATGTTCACATTCTGTAAATGGTGTATCGGCACTTCATTCTGAAATTCTTAAAGATACTGTATTTAATGATTTTTACACCATTACCCCTGAAAAGTTCACAAATGTAACAAACGGTATTGCATTTAGAAGATGGATTTGCCAGTCAAATCCTAAGCTTACTTCATTTATTACCGAACTTATCGGTGACGGATTTATTACAAAGAGTGATGAACTCCTTAAACTTCGTGAATTTAAGGATGATAAGCAGGTTCTTGACAGGCTTGCAGCTATCAAGCTTGCAAATAAAGAGAGATTTGCAGATATAGTTAAAAAGAGAAACGGTATTGAACTTGACCCTACATCTATATTTGATGTTCAGGTTAAAAGACTTCACGAATACAAGAGGCAGCAGCTTAATGTTCTCAACATTATTGCCGAATATCAAATGCTCAAGGCTAATCCTAATATGGAATTCCAGCCGAGAACATACATTTTTGCATCAAAAGCAGCTCCGGGCTACTTTATGGCCAAGAAGATTATTGAACTTATTGATGCACTTTCAAAGGTTGTTAATAATGACCCTGATATTAAAGGCAGAATTAAAGTTGTATTTATGGAAGATTACAATGTTTCTCTTGCTGAAAAGCTTATGCCTGCGGCAGATATTTCAGAGCAGATTTCACTTGCCGGCACAGAAGCATCAGGTACCGGTAATATGAAGCTTATGTTAAATGGTGCTGTTACTCTCGGTACTCTTGACGGTGCAAATGTTGAAATTCACGATGCTGTCGGTGATGATAATATCTTTATTTTCGGTTTGAAAACTCCTGAGGTTATGCAACTTCAAAAGAAGGGTTATAATCCTATGGAATATATGTATAATAATGATGTGCTTAAATCTGCTGTTGAATTTATTCAGGCAGGTGTTAACGGCAAAAGCTTTGGTGAAATCAGCTCATCACTTATGAATGTTGACCAATATATGGCACTTGCTGATTTTGCAGATTACCAAAAGGCACAGCAATTGTCTGCTAAAGCATATCAGGATAAAGAAAAGTTTGCAAGAATGTCGCTTATGAATATCAGCGGTGCAGGTATATTCAGTGCTGACCGTTCAATTATGGACTATGCGAATAATATTTGGCATACACAGCCGGTTAAGTTTAAGGACGAAACACCTAAAGCTTCTAAAAAATCAGCTCCTATGCAAGCCGAAGAAAAGAAGCCTGCAAAAAAGAGTGCTGCAAAGAAAGCTGAACCTAAAAAGGAAACAGCAAAAAAGCAGACTAAAAGCCTGTAAAAAAATCCAAGTAATCAATTTATTATAATTAAAAGAGGTTAATTAAATTAACCTCTTTAGTTTTGTATAGAGGTTTGAAGTGCAGATATATAATTCACGAGATAAGTCATATAAATCAACAATTTCGGCAATTGCAACAAATGAAAAATGCAAATTTCGTATTATAGTTCCAAGAGATATGAAATGCTGCGGCGCATGCCTTGCCATAACAAAGGAAAGTGAGCAAACAGCTTATTATAATATGTTTTGGGCAGGAATGTGCGGTGAGAATTTTGAATATTGGGAGCTTCATTTTTATGCCACCACACCGGGACTTTATTTTTACCATTTTGTGCTTGATACCCCTTGGGGCAAAAGCTATATTAAAAATGCAGGTGAGGGTAGGGGCGAACTTAATGCATTTTTGCCTGATTTTCAGCAAACCGTGTATGATGAAAATTTTGTCACACCTGACTTTTTAAAAGGGGGAATAATGTATCAAATTTTCCCGGATAGATTTTTTAAATCAAATCAAGAAAAGAAAAATGTGCCAACCACACGCGTTTTGCGCAAATGGGGCGATACTCCTTATTGGAATGAGGAGCAGATGAACGGTATTTGGAATAATGATTATTTCGGCGGTGACCTTAAAGGAATTGAAGAAAAATTACCTTATATTGCAGATTTGGGTGTCACCTGTATTTATCTCAACCCTATTTTTGAATCACATTCAAACCATAGATATGATACTGCCGATTATGAAAAGGTTGACAGCCTTTTGGGTGATGAAAATGACCTTAAGAGCCTTTGCAAAAAATCAAAGGAAAAGTATGGAATAAGTATAATACTTGACGGTGTATTCAGCCATACAGGTTGCGACAGCAGATATTTTAATATGTATAATCATTATAATGATGTGGGGGCATATAACAGCAAGCAAAGCCCATATTATTCATGGTACAAATTCATAAATTGGCC
>OGJW01000351.1_pt1 | contig 11303 bp, 8 predicted proteins | sample 1572361 | NCBI WGS metagenome assembly OGJW01 (sample SAMEA2582078, study PRJEB24529) | metagenome | biome: Human gut stool | place: China | collected 2011 | reverse complement strand
CTTACAAATTCAGGTGCAGGTGTTGAATGTACAATTGAAATTAAAAATCCTGATGAAAACATTATTGCAGGTTTTGATGCCGATGTTGAAATTCAAACAGGTCAGTATCTTGGTGTAACAGTTGTTCCTATTGAATCAATTACACTTGAAAAAACAGGTTCATATGTATATCTTTATAACGACGAGGATAAAACAGTTACCAAGACTGAAATTAAGACAGGTGCAATTTCAGATACAGCTTATGAAGTAACTTCGGGTCTTAAGCCTGGTGACAGAATTGTTGCATCACCAAAAACAGATTATAAAGAAGATACCTTTAAAGTTAAGGTAGTAGACAGCACAAATAAGTAAGGAGACTTTACAGTGAATATTACAGAAAGTCTGAAAATCGCAGTCAAGTGTATTAAGTCAAATTGGATGCGCAGTCTTCTTACAATGCTTGGTATTATTATCGGTATCAGCTCCGTTATTATGATTATCGGTGCAGGTACCGGTGTAAGAGATTATATCGTTGGCCTTATTGAAGATATGGGTTCAAACGCAGTTCTTGTCAGCGTTGATGCCACATCTGCTACTGATAATGACTATATTACTCTTGATGATGTAGAAAATATTAAAACTAAAGTAAACGGTGTTGAGCGTTGTTCACCTATGCTTATGGGCTTTGGCCGTGCAACAATTGATTCAACTGCTACGGAAGCTACTGCAATGCTTATCGGTGTTAACAGCGATGTTCAGTTTGCACTTACCAATACTTGTGAATATGGGCGTTTTTTCACTGATGAGGAATATAATGCAAATGCTCCAATTGCTGTAATGGGTACTAACTCGGCACAGCAGGCTTATGGTTATGAGGATGTTACTAATGAATATGTAACCGTATCTTCAAGCGGTAAATCAATGAAAATCAAAATTTGCGGTGTTGCAAATATTGATACTCTTGCAAACTCACTCGGTGGTTCAAGCTCAATGAGCAATATATTCCAAAGCGCAGGCGGGGATAAAACTGTTATTGCACTGTTTTTACCTTGTACAACGCTTACACAGATTACCGGTGCTGATGCAAACCTCGGCAGTGTATTTGTTATTGCTAAAGACGGTTATGATTATGATGCAGTCGGTAATGCAACCGTAAACTATCTTAAATCTGCACACGGTAACTATTCAAACAGTATGTATACTGCTCAAAATATGGCAACATATGTTAATATAGTTAATATAATTATGTCTGTTCTTACAGCATTTATTGCCTGTGTAGGTGCAATTTCGCTTATTGTAGGCGGTATCGGTGTAATGAACATTATGCTTGTTTCGGTAACGGAGCGAACGCGTGAAATCGGTATACGAAAATCACTTGGCGCAAAAACAAGAGTTATTACAATGCAGTTTTTGACGGAGTCGATAATTTTGTGCCTGATAGGCGGTATTATCGGTGTTTCAATTGGTGTTGCTGGTGCGTTTGCCGCATGCTCGGTAATAAATATCAAGCCTAATATTACATGGTGGCTTATACTTGTTGCACTGCTGTTCTCAAGCGGTGTAGGTTTGTTCTTCGGTATTTATCCTGCAAAAAAGGCTGCACAAATGAGTCCTATTGATGCACTCAGAAGTGAATAATTATTTGAGAGGGGTTTTTGCCCCTCTTGAATTTTGTTGTTATGTATGATAAAATAATAAAACTATCTTTTAACGAGGAGTATTTGATGGAAATTAACGATATACTTGAAAAGTTCAATTTTAAAGGTGAACTTGAAGAATGTAATGTTTTCGGCTCAGGTCATATAAATACAACTTATCTTGCAAAATATATTGAAAACGGAAAAGAAAAAAAATATGTTGTTCAAAAAGTAAATACAAATATTTTCACGGATATTGATTCGCTTATGAATAATATTTTTTCCGTTACAGAATTTTTAAGAAAAAAAATCACAGAAAACGGAGGTAATCCCCACAGGGAAACGCTCCATTTTATCAGAACATATGACAAAAACAAGTATTTTAAAGATGAAAACGGTGATTGTTACCGTGCATATCGCTTTGTTGATAATTCAAAGGCTTATGATACTGTTAACAGCGCAGAGATTTTCGGCAAAAGCGGTAAAGCATTCGGCAGATTTCAAAAGTATTTAAGTGATTTCCCTGCTGAAACTTTGAGTGAGATAATTAAAAATTTTCATAATACCATTTGGCGATATGAAAATGAATTTATCCCTGCTGTTCAAGCTGATAAGGCAGACAGAGTTGCCTCTTGCGGTGATGAAATTAAGTTTGTTATGCATAGAAGAGAAGATTGCAAAAAGCTTGTTGAACTTATTGAAAAGGGTGAACTTCCGCTTCGTGTAACGCATAATGATACCAAGCTTAATAATGTCCTTTTTGACAGTGAAAGTGATGATGCAATTTGTGTGATCGACCTAGATACTGTTATGCCGGGGCTTGCACTTTATGATTTTGGCGATTCAATTCGCTTTGGCGCAAATTCCTGTGCAGAAGATGACGATAATTACGATAATGTAAAAATAAATCTTGATTATTTTGAAGCTTATGCAAAGGGATTTTTGAGCGAGGCGGGAAGTGCACTTAATCAATGTGAAATTGATAATCTTGCTTTTTCGGCAAAGCTGATGACTTTTGAATGCGGTATGCGCTTTCTTACCGATTATATTAACGGTGATACATATTTTAAAACAGCATATCCTACTCATAACCTTGTGCGTGCAAAAAATCAGTTTGCACTTGTAAGCGATATGGAAGATAAAATGGCTCAAATGGAGCAAATTATTAAAAACATAACTGAATAAGAATTATAAAAAGGAACGATTTTCAAAAACAACGATTTTCGTTCCTTTTTTATTTATACTTTTTACTTATCTTGGCAATAATAAACTGTACATAAAAAATTAAAGGGTGATTATGTGCAGTATAATAAAGTTGAAATTTGCGGGATAAATACAAGCCAATTAAAAGTGCTGAAAGAAAAGGAAAAAATGGAACTTTTAAAAAAGGCTCAGGCGGGGGATAAAAACGCAAGAAATGAACTTATAGAAGGAAATTTACGCCTTGTTTTATCAGTCGTTCAGCGCTTTTCAAACAGAGGCGAAAATATGGATGACCTTTTCCAAGTCGGCGTAATAGGGCTTATTAAAGCGATAGATAATTTCAATACAAACCTTGATGTCCGCTTTTCCACTTATGCTGTGCCGATGTGTATAGGTGAAATCAGAAGATATTTGCGTGATGATAACCCGGTGCGAGTAAGCAGAAGTATGCGCGATACAGCATATAAGGCAATGCAGATTAAAGAACAGCTTATTAACGAGCAGGGCAAAGAGCCTACTATTGAGCAAATAGCTGATCGCCTTGATATGAAAAAAAGTGATGTGGTGCTTGCACTTGAAGCTATTGTTGACCCTGTGAGCCTGTATGAGCCTGTTTATAATGACGGGGGAGATACAATATATGTAATGGACCAAGTTGGCGACAGTTCAAGCGACAAGGACTGGATAGATGAAATTTCAATCAAAGATGAAATTAAAAAGGACGCGGAAGACGTTGTGGGTCGGGTTGATTTGCAGACGGCTTTTTCAAAGCTTGATGACAGGGAACGCAATATTATGTATCTTCGCTTTATGCAGGGTAAAACACAAATGGAAGTTGCAAAAGAGGTGGGAATATCGCAGGCACAGGTTTCCAGATTGGAAAAAAATGCCCTTAGGCGAATTAAGGGCGAATAACACATATCTGCGACGGTTAACCTGATTACAATAATCAAATAAAAAAATCAAAATAAATTTTGACATTTGTATAAAATGGTGGTATTGTTATATTGAAAGGGTGATAGTGATGAAGAAAATTTCAAGTGTGATTTTGGCAGTATTATTAGCTTTTTCAAGCATTTTTTGTGTTAATATTGCATTTGCGGATGAAAAAGCGCCTACATTAACCAAGGAACTTAAATTAAACGGAGCTTGGAGTGAAGAATACGATTCCAAGATTACCGATGGAGCAACTTGGTTTAAATTTCATATTGATTATCAAGGTAAATTTAAGCTTCAAATGAAAACTTATGACGCACTTGATGTTAAGCTTTACAATTCTGAATTTTCTAAAACTTATTTTACAACCGTAATTAAAGAATTTAATGATGCTAAAACCAAAACTAAAAGCGAAAGCGTTGTTTTAAATCCGGGTGATTACTATGTAAGAGTAGAGGCAAACGGTAAATATGCGCTTAATGCAAGCTTTGGTTTAAACAGCTATGTTAATCCTGAAGCAGTTGAAATCGGAAAGGTTTACAGCGGTTTATCAACCGATGATGACGGCTCATATTGGTACAAAATTGATTTGAAAAATAAGGGAAAATATACCTTGTCACTCACTTCTTCAGGCATTGCAACTGCGGAAGTTTATAACAGTGATATGTCTAAAAGCTTGGATGTTATCTATGTTTTTTCAAGCTCCGATTTGGCCAAAACTTCAACTAAAGATATTGATTTGGATAAAGGTACATATCTTGTTAAAATCGTAAGTACTAAGGAATATAGATTTTCATTTTCAAATTATGTTTGCAGCCATATTTATGATGTAACTACAACAGCACCGACTTATTTTGCTGGCGGATATAACACTTATGTCTGTGCTAAATGCGGCTATTCATATAAAACAAAGGGCAAACCTAAAAAAATACTCAAAACGCCAAAGATTTATTCGCTCAAAGGCGGTAAAAAGAAAATTACCGTAAGTAATTCAAACAATAAATCGGCAACAGGGTATCAAATAAAAGTATCAACAAGTAAAAAATTTACTAAAAAAACCACTAAAACAGTTAAGGTAACTTCTTCTAAAACAACGGTTAAAAAGCTTAAAAAAAGCAAGAAATACTATGTAAAAGTCAGAGCTTATAAAACAAAGAATTCAAAAACTGTTTATTCAAAGTGGAGTAAAGTAAAAAGCATAAAAACAAAATAGTTTTTCAGAGAGATGAATTTTAATATTTATCTCTCTTTTTTTATTTTAGGTATTGAAATTTTTATACATATAATGTAATATAATATAAAATTATAATATAATAATGCAGTCAGTGATTTCTTTAAACGAATGTAAATTATTGGCACACTTTCTTGGAGTTGTGTATGGAAAAAATCACAGGTAAAAATAATGAAATAATAAAGGGCGTTAAAAAACTCTTTACCTCTTCCAAGGAGCGTAAGGCTCAAGGCTTGTTTGTGCTTGAAGGGGCAAGGCTTGTTTTTGACGCCCTTAATTCGTCTTATGAAGTTGAAACTTTTTTAATAACCGAAAGCGCTAATGAAAAGTATTTTGACGCGTCTGTTCAAATGCAAAGGAAAAGCAAAAATTCATATTTTATAAGTGATACACTTTCACAAAAAATAAGCGAAACAAAAAATTCGCAGGGCGTATTTGCAGTTTGCAAAATGAAAAATGAAAATATTTCATTAAAAACAGGTCAAAAATATATTGCGCTTGATAATCTTCAAGATCCGGGCAATCTCGGCACTGTTATCAGAACAGCCGAAGCGCTCGGTATTTCAAGTGTAATAGTAGGGGGCGGATGCGATGTTTTTAATCCTAAAGTTTTGCGTGCGTCAATGGGTTCGGTTTTAAGGCTTGATGTTTTTGAATGTCAAAGCCTTGCGCCTGTTTTGCAAAAGGCAAAATCTCTCGGCATTAAAACTTATGCCACTTCGCCTGATTCATCGGCTAAAAAAATAAATGAAACGCAATTTCCGAAATCATCACTTTGCGTAATCGGAAATGAAGCTAACGGTGTAAGCGATGAAGTTATGAACATCTGTGACGAAACAGTAACAATCCCTATGCTCGGTCGTGCCGAAAGTTTAAATGCACATGTTGCCGGGGCAATTGTAATGTGGGAGATGTTAAGATGAGTGAAAATGCAAAGTATTGGATATGGCTTCAAAATGTATTTGGATACGGGGCTAAAATATCCAAAATCATTGATGAATTCGGTGGGGCTAAAGAGCTTTATAATCTTGGCGAAACCGAGTGGAGAATGAGTTCGTTTTTAACAAACAGGCAAGTCGAAAAACTTATAAGCACAGATATTGAAAAAGGCAATGAAGTAATTGATTATTGCTTGCAGCAGGGATATAAGATTGTCGATTATGACGATGAGTCTTATCCAAACAGGCTTAAAGATATACCTGATGCACCGGCTGTTTTGTATGTTGACGGAATTTTGCCTGATATTGATAATCTTGTTACTATCGCAATGGTAGGTTCAAGAAAAGCGAGTGAATATGCAGTCAGGGTTGCACGGGTTTTCGGAAAAGGGTTAACCGAAGCCGGAGCAAGTGTTATCAGCGGCGGCGCACTCGGTATTGATTCTTATTCGCACGAGGGTGCGCTTGAAGGCGGCGGTCAAACTGTTGCGGTTTTGGGTAACGGCTTTGGCGACAGCTATCTTGATACAAACAGAGATTCGCGTAAAAAAATCAGTCAAAACGGTGCGCTTGTTACAGAATACCAACCTTTTACCAAAGCAAGCGGAAGACACTTTCCGGTAAGAAACAGAATTATAAGCGGGCTTTCACTCGGTGTGCTTGTGGTTGAAGCAGGTGTAAAAAGCGGTACTTTTGTTACCACAAAGCGGGCACTTGAACAAAAGCGTGATTTATATGCTGTTCCGGCTCCTGTTCTTTCGGTTGAATACGGCGGAACAAATAAGCTTATTGAAAACGGTGCGGGCGTGGCTATTAACCCTGTTGATGTTGTTAAAGCGTATGCCGATAGGTTTGATACGCTTGATATGTCAAAACTTAGGGAATCAAACCAAATTGCTCTTGATAAATCGGAGCAAGATGTAAATATGGCACGCATTAAACCGAGAACGCAAAATCAAATCAAGCAGAGCAATCCCGATGAAGAAAAATATTCGTTTAAAAATGTTGAAAAAAGCAGAGAACACAGAGCAAAAGTTGAAGAAAAAGCAATTGAGCTTCAAGGCAATGCAAAAATTGTGTATGACTGCTTGGATGATGAATATAACTTTATTGATGATGTTATTGCGAAATCAAATTTGCCGGCGTCATCGGTGCTGGCAGCATTAACCGTTCTTGAAATAAAAAAATTGATTATAAGTGCCTCGGGTAAGAGGTTTAAAAAATCTTGAAAGGCTATGGGAATTATATATGTCTAAATTAGTAATTGTGGAGTCACCTGCAAAGGCAAAGAATATTAAAGGCTATCTTGGCAGAGGCTATGATGTAATTGCATCAATGGGCCATGTACGAGATTTGCCGGCAGCAAGGCTCAGTGTTGATATTGCAAATGATTTTGAACCTAAATATGCAGTAATAAAAGGAAAGGAAAACTTTGTAAAAGACCTTAAGAAAAAGGCTGATAGTGCAGATTATGTATATCTCGCAACTGACCCCGATCGTGAGGGAGAAGCAATTTCTTGGCACCTTGCCACTCTTTTGGGACTTGACCTTAAAGATGAAAACAGAGTTACCTTTAATGAAATTACTAAAAACGGTGTAAAAAACGGAATGGCAAATCCGCGTAAAATTGATATTGATTTGGTCGATGCCCAGCAGGCAAGAAGAATTCTTGACCGTCTTATCGGCTACAAGCTTTCACCGTTTATTTCACAAAAAATCAGGCGCGGTCTTTCAGCAGGCCGTGTGCAGTCGGTTGCACTTCGCCTTATTGTTGACAGGGAAAATGAAATTCGTGCATTCAAGGCTGAAGAATATTGGTCAATTGACGCTAAATTTACAAACCCACCTGAAAGAAAAGTATTTTCAGCTGCACTTTCAACTAAAGATGGCGAAAAAATTAAAATTGAAAATAAGGAGCAGAGTGATACTGTTCTTACTGAACTTGAAGGTGCAAGTTATGTTGTAAAAAGTGTTAAAAAAGGCAGCAGAAAGAAAAATCCTACACCTCCGTTTATCACTTCCACACTTCAGCAGGAAGCGTCAAGGCGTCTTTCATTCCAGGCAAAAAGAACGATGAAAGCGGCACAGGAACTTTATGAAGGTGTTGATGCAGGCGAGCTTGGCACAGTCGGTCTTATCACTTATATGAGAACAGACTCACTTCGTATTTCAGAAGAAGCAAGGCAGGCAGGTAATGAATTTATTACTGAAACTTTCGGTGAAAAATATCTTCCTAAAAAGCCGAGATACTTTAAATCGAAAAGTAATATTCAAGACGGACACGAAGCTATCAGGCCGTCAATGCCAAAGGTTACACCTGAACAGGTTAAGCCTTATTTATCAAATGACCAGTATAAAATTTATAAGCTTGTATGGGAAAGATTTATTGCTTCACTTATGGAATCTTGCCTGCAGGAAACTATGAAGATAGAAATTGAAGCTAAAAATTATATCTTCACAGCTACGGGATATACAGTTAAATTTGACGGTTTCACAAAGCTTTATGAAGAAAAGGTTGATGATGAAAAGAATGACAGCGCATCTCCGCTTCCGGTACTTGCCGAGGGTGATGAACTTAAGCTAAAGAGTATTCTTGGCAATCAGCATTTCACTCAACCTCCTGCAAGGTATACAGAAGCTTCGCTTACAAAAGCACTTGAAGAAAACGGTGTAGGCAGGCCGTCAACTTATGTTACTATTACATCAACTATTATCAACCGTGAATATGTTAAGCGTGAGGGCAAGCAGTTTGTGCCTACTGAACTCGGCGAAGCAGTAACAAACCTGCTTAAAGATAAAATGCCAAACATAGTTAATGTTAAATATACATCTAAAATGGAAGCAGATCTTGATAAGATTGATTCGGGCGATAAAGATTATAAAGAGATGATTCGTCTTTATTATGATGATTTTGAAAAGCCGCTTGAAAAAGCTAAAGAGGAAATGCAGGGTGTTAAGATAAAGCTTAAGGAAGAAGAAACTGATGAAATCTGCGAAAAGTGTGGCAGAAATATGGTTATCAAAGTCGGCAGATTCGGTAAATTCCTTGCTTGCCCGGGTTATCCTGAATGTAAAAATACAAAGCCGCTCATTTTCAGAACCAAAGCAAAATGCCCTGAATGCGGCGGTGATGTAATTGAAAAGAAAACCAAGAGGGGTTCATCTTTCTATGGTTGCTCAAATTACCCTAATTGTAACTTTATGACTTGGGATGTGCCGAGTGATGAGGTTTGCCCGCGTTGCGGCAAATCGCTCTTTAAGCGCAAGGGCAATGTGCTTTATTGCCCTGATGCAGAGGGCTGCGGCTTTACAAAGCCTGCCCCAAAAAAGAAGAAAACAGAAGAATAATAAGTAATATATGAAATTTAGAGTTATAGGTGCAGGCCTTGCAGGTGTTGAAGCTGCTTGGCAAATTGCAAATAAAGGTTACAAGGTTTCGCTTTATGAAATGAAGCCGATTAAAAAAAGTGAAGCACATAAGTCGGATTTCTTTTGTGAACTCGTTTGCTCAAATTCGCTTAAAGCTTCACGAATTGAAAGTGCCGCCGGACTTTTAAAAGAAGAAATGGCAAGGCTTGGCTCGCTTACCGTTCCTGTTGCAAGGCAATCGAGTGTTCCGGCAGGCGGTGCGTTGGCGGTTGACAGGGATATTTTTTCTTCCCGTGTTACTGAAAAAATTAAATCACATCCCAATATTGAAGTGATAAATGAGGTTGTTGAAAATTTAGAACTTGACGGTGATACCGTTACAGTTGTTGCAACAGGCCCACTTACAGACGGTAAGCTTGCAGAAAGTATTTCTGAAATAACAGGCGAATATCTTTCGTTTTATGATGCGGCAGCTCCTATTGTTACAGCCGACAGTGTTGATATGACCAAAGCTTTCGGTGCTTCACGCTATGAGCGTGGAGGGGATGATGACTATATCAATTGCCCGTTTAACAAGTCCGAGTACGAAAATTTTATAGAAGAGTTAGTTAATGCCGAGGGTGCAGTCGTTCACGATTTTGATGTTTATGAGGGATGTATGCCTATTGAAAAGCTTGCAAAAAGGGGGCTTGACGCTCCTCGCTTCGGCCCTATGAAGCCTGTCGGCTTGGTTGACCCTAATACAGGTCATAGGCCTTGGGCGTGCGTTCAGTTAAGGCGTGAAAATTCAAAGGGTACAATGTTTAATCTTGTAGGCTTTCAAACCAATTTGAAATTTGGTGAGCAAAAGCGGGTTTTTTCAATGATTCCCGGGCTTGAAAATGCACAGTTTGTAAGATACGGTGTAATGCACAGAAATTCATTCCTCAATTCACCGAAGCTTTTAAATGCCGATTTCTCATTCAGAGAAAAGGATAATCTTTTCTTTGCCGGTCAGATTACCGGTGTTGAGGGATATATGGAAAGTGCGTCAAGCGGCATTATTGCAGGAATAAATGCGGTAAGAAAGGCAGAGGGCAAAACTCCTTTTATTTTGCCCGATATTACTATGATAGGTGCGCTTTGCGATTATATCAGTGATGAAAGCGTTAAAAACTTTCAGCCAATGGGTGCAAACTTCGGTGTGCTTCCTGCTATTGAACCTAAAATAAGAGATAAAAAGGAGCGTTATGCAGCACTTTCAAATAGGTCGCTCGCCTATATTGATGAAGTTGTTAAAACGCTTTAAAAATAAAGAAAGGGTGGAATATATTGCCAAAAATTAAAAGAATAATTATTGACGCAATGGGCGGCGATAATGCACCGCTTGAAATACTCAAGGGTACTTTTCTTGCAGTAAAGGAATATGGGATTAAACCTGTTCTTGTCGGCAATGAAGAAGTGATAAAAAAATGCGCTAAAGACAATAACATTGCACTCAATAATACAAAAATAGTTAATTCAAATTCAGTGATTTCAATGCACGATGATGCAAAGTGTGTACTTAAAGAAAAAGCCGATTCATCAATGGCAGTCGGTTTTAAATTGCTTAATGACGGTGAGGGCGATGCTTTTGTAAGCGCGGGAAATACAGGCTGTGTAACAGTCGGCGCAACGCTTATTACCAAAAGAATTAAGGGTGTTAAAAGGCCTGCGATTGCATCTGTTATGCCAAGCGCAAAAAAGCCTTTTCTTCTTATGGACTGCGGTGCGAATGCCGAGTGCAGAAGTGAATTCCTTTACCAATTCGGGCAAATGGGAAGCCTTTATATGAATAAAATTATGAAGTTTGAAAATCCGAAAGTTGCCCTTGCAAATAACGGCGAGGAAAATACAAAGGGCACACCTGTGGTTAAGGAAGCTTACGAACTTATGAGCAAAGCACCTTATAACTTTATCGGTAATATTGAGGGCAGGCAAATTCCGTTTGGCGATGCGGATGTAGTAGTTGCCGATGGATTCACAGGTAAC
>OGJW01000349.1_pt1 | contig 11363 bp, 9 predicted proteins | sample 1572361 | NCBI WGS metagenome assembly OGJW01 (sample SAMEA2582078, study PRJEB24529) | metagenome | biome: Human gut stool | place: China | collected 2011 | reverse complement strand
GACAGTGGTAATCCGAATAACTGGCTCTCTTCTCTCAGCGTAAGCGGATATGGACTGACACCGTCTTTCCAGGCAGCAGTAACCGATTATTCCGTGATCGTTGGAACCGAGGTAAGCTCGATCAATGTAGGTGCTTCGGCAGTTGCACCGAAAGCGGGAGTTTCCGGGGCGGGAACTTATGCATTGAATTATGGAAATAATGTGATCAACGTAACTTGTGTGTCACAGAGCGGTTCGGCAAAAACCTACACGATCAATGTGGTAAGACAGCAGCCGGCAGCAGACAATACCCAGACACCGGAAAGTGGTGGAACAACGGTTGCGGACGGCGTATCCGTTTCTACCTCCTATAAACTGGGAGATACCGTGATCACAGGTATTACACCGGGAGCAGGCGCTTCTTCTGTACTTGCCAATATCTCAGCGGGAAGCGGCACGGTCAAAGTGCTGAAAGCAGATGGCACAGAAAATACCGGTGCAGTCGGAACAGGTAATAAAATTGCAGTATATGCAAATGGAACACTGGTGAAGCAGTATGACGTTGTCATTTACGGTGACATCAATGGAGATGGAAAAATCTCTGTCGTCGATCTGGTCATGATGCAGAAACAGATTCTTGGAACATCACAGCTTTCCGGTGCGTATGCAGCGGCTGCGGATATAAGCAGAGATGGAAAAGTTTCCGTAAAAGACCTTGTGCTTTTGCAGAAACATATTATAAATGCAGCACAGATTGAACAGTAACAAGGCTGTGTGGATAGAAAGAGTTATTTTAGTGAGAAAATACAATTTTCACACATAAGAATGGAGAGTAAAATGAAAAAGAAATTAGGTGTGATCATTACACTGTTAACATTATGCATCTGCCTTATGACACCGCAGATGCATGCCAAGGCGGCTTCCGGAAAAACAACGATCGCTGTGTCTGCCAGTTCCCTGAATATCGGACAGACTGTGACGGTAACGGCAAAAGCATTAAGTGCATCCGGGGACAGTGCATATGCCAATATGGTTTTGACCTATGATGCCGGCATTCTGGAGTTTGTGAGCTGTAATGCTGATCAGAATAATCAACCGGCAGCTTATTCTCCGGAGAATGTGCCTTATCATCCGGATTATTTTGCTCCTGTTTCTTTGGGCGGGTATGAACAAGGTTCATTTTGCATGACTATGGGATATCCCGGTTCTACCAGCAGGTATTTGTCTTCATTTGGGATAGACGAAAGGATTAATACGGATAATGCCGCTATGATTAATGTCCGTACCATCAAGCAGGCTATCTGGAAAAATGCAATGGAAAAAAGTGATGATATCCGCATTAAATATGCTTCCAAGTATGCACAAAGCTCTAACTATTGGAAGAATAGTATAGGCATGAATCAAGCGGTAAAAGAGTTGAAAGTGATAGAGAAAAAACAAGCTTTGGAGCGCCAGTTGCAAGAATGGATCCGTCGGGAACCTGATAAGCGAAGCAAATATGCAAGGGTTCTGACTGAACTGGAGCTGAATTATCGTAATCGTAGAAATGCGGCGCGGGCTATGGCATATTTTGGAGAAACATTTGCTAATGGACCGGAGTTGATTACGGCAGCCGTGGCTGTACTGAATTTTGATTTTGAGGCAGAGGAGAGTGATTTGGAGCGTAATATGCGGCAATTGTTGGAGATTTATGCCAATATGGATATAAGTGTGGATAAACAAGTCTTTGTGGCTATGTTGAAAGAATATGCGGCTGAGGTAGGCAAGGAGTTTTTACCTGATGTTTATCCATTGATAGAGAAAGATTTTAAAGGTGATTACCAAGCTTATGTAGATGATTTGTATGCTCGTTCCTCTTTAGAGACACCGCATGGGTTTGAACAGGTGGTGAAGGGAGATACCACTTATGTCTTGTTTGATGACCCTGCGGCTTCTTTTGCTATTGATATGTTGGTGAAATTTTATGAATTCAATCAGTCGGTGGAAGAAGCTAGTATGAATATTGAGAAAAATGAACGTTTGTTGAATGAAGCAATGCGTGAGATGGAGGCAGATAGGGTGTTTTATCCGGATGCTAATTCTACTATGCGTCTGAGTTTTGGCATGGTGGGTGGTTACTCACCGAAAGATGCTATTGAATATTCTTATTTTACGACGACAAAAGGTATTTTTGACAAGATAAGGCAGTATAAGGGAGATAGTGATTTCGATGTGCTTCCTTCTGTAGTCGAATGCTTGAGAAGGAAGGATTTCGGACGTTATGCTACCGGAGATGGTAATATGAATGTTTGCTTTATTTCGGATAATGATATAACGGGAGGGAATTCCGGTAGTGGAATGTTTAATGGAAAAGGGGAATTAATAGGTCTTGCTTTTGACGGGAATTGGGAAGCAATGAGTGGAGATATTGTTTTTGAACCTAATTTGCAGCGTTGTATCGGGGTGGATATCCGCTATGTTCTTTACATGATTGAAAAATATGGGAAAGCTTCCCGTTTGATCGATGAACTGAAATTGACAGACTAAAAGAAAAGTATGAAATGACAGGAAGCTTGGGTATGTCAAAGTTCCGATAGTTTGTCATATAATCTTTCATCCGGAAAGATGGCAAAAAAACTGTTAATATTAATTCGATGTAAACAAGGATCTTCGGTAAATCTTTTTTTGAATAACACGATAAATCCAACTGATTCATTATAAGTCAGTTGGATTTATCGTGTTATTTGCGGAATGTCCTTGAAATGACAGGTTGTTTCAATTCTGCCTGCTCCGCTATTATTCGAGAGAAGTGGATGTTATTTGCATATTTCTACTATGTCCAATTCTCTTTCATGAAGTTGGCTTCCTCATTTCTTGGATTTCTTTTTCTTATTGTTATCGCTGTTAAAGAATTGTTTCCAGTCGTCTTTCGTTTTGGGACCGCGTTCTTCAATGTAGCCACGTTCCGCACGGCTGGGTCTTCCTTCTTTTGAGGTCGTTTTTTTATTGGACCTGTCACTTTTTTTGCCGAATGAAGCATTCCTTGCTGCACTGCTTCTGCGTTCGCCATTGTCGTTTTTGCCATTATTGTCACCGGCAACTTCTACTACAATTTTCCGGCAGCCATTCAGATTAACCTTGTTCAATGCTTTAATCACGTCCTGTGCCTGATTTTCTGCTACTTCGAAGAAAGAGAAATTCTGCATCAGGTCTATTCGTCCGATGGTAGTACGTTGCTTCTTCATGTTGCGGTTAATCAGTTCTATGATTTGGTTGGCATAGAAACCGTCTGTCTTTCCTACATTCAGGAATAGACGGGTGTATCCTTTTTCTGCTTTACGCTCTGTCTTTTCACGAGCACTGCCATGATCCTTGCGTTCTTTGGAGCCACGTTCGCTGCGACGGTCATTTGTGCTGGGAATTTCTATTTCCGGAGCGTTACTATAGTATTCCAAGAAGCGGTTAAATTCCATTGACACCACGCGCTTTATCAGATCTTCCTTTGAAAGCCATTCCAGTTTACGATAGATTCCGGGTAGGAAGGATTCAATTTCTTCATCGTTTACTTTTACCTTTTCTATGTCATCTATCAATTTAATCAATTGCTGCTCGCAAATTTGTTTACCACTGGGCATCTCACCCATGATAAATTTTTTGTTGATGATTCGTTCTATCTCACGCATCTTTCCTTTTTCGCGAAGGTTGATGATGGCAATAGAAATACCTGTTTTTCCGGCACGTCCTGTACGACCACTACGATGAGTATAGCTTTCTATATCATCGGGCAAGCCATAATTAATGACATGAGTAAGGTCATTTACATCTAGGCCACGGGCTGCTACGTCGGTAGCAACTAAAAGCTGTAAATGGCGTTGGCGGAATTTTTGCATCACTAAGTCGCGCTGGGCTTGTGAGAGCTCACCGTGCCAAGAGTCTGCGTTATAACCGTCTTCTATTAATTTATCTGCAATTTCCTGAGTTTCTTTACGGGTACGACAGAAAATGATGCCATAAATCTGTGGATAATAATCCGCGATACGTTTCAATGCGGCATATTTGTCTTTAGCGTGTACTAAATAGGCTATGTGATTGACGTTTTTACTGCCCTCATTTTTGGTACCGATAGTGATTTCTTTTGCGTCATGCAGATATTTTTTGGCGATGCGTGAGATTTCCGGACTCATGGTAGCCGAGAACATCAAGGTATTCCGGTCTTCAGGAACTTTTTCAAGGATAGCATTTATGCTATCAGTAAATCCCATATTCAGCATTTCATCGGCTTCGTCCATTACTACATCTGTAATCGTTTCTAGTTTGGCAACCTTTCTTTCTATTAGATCAATCAGTCGTCCGGGAGTAGCCACAATAATATGTACGCCTGTTTTCAACATGCGTATTTGGCTTTCGATGGATGAACCACCATATACGGGAAGGATTTTCAGCCCGTCAATGTACTTGGAGTAATCGTTCAGATCGCCTGCAATCTGCAAGCACAATTCGCGTGTGGGGCATAAAATTAGTGCTTGAGGTGCACGGTGCTTTACGTCAACTTTTTGGATAAGCGGCAGACCAAATGCGGCTGTTTTTCCAGTCCCTGTTTGTGCTAGGGCTACTACATCGTTGCCGTTTCCCAATAAATACGGTATTACTTCTTCTTGTACCGGCATGGGATTCTCATATCCCATTTCTTTAATCGCTTTTAGTATTTCCGGGGAAACGCCTAACTCTTCAAATGTCTTCATTTATTTTCAAATATCTAATTCGCTGCAAAGATACGGATAATCATGGGATTATATGGTGCTTATGCAATATTTGTTTTTATCAGTAGTGTATTTTTAGGGAATATTGGCTAAAGCGTGTCGGGAAGTGATAAGAAAATTTTAGGTATAAGGTGAAAATACTCTGCCGGTATGGCAATTGAAATGCTTTATCGGTCAGAGTATCCGGATTAAAGATATGAGAATTTTATGGTATCAGAGTGTTTGTATATGTGGCTGTTTATATTATTCACCTTCTTCTCTATATTCTAAAATATCTCCGGGCTGGCAATTTAGTTCCCTGCAAATAGCCTCAAGGGTAGAGAAACGGATGGCTTTCGCTTTCCCGGTTTTCAATATGGAAAGGTTAGCAGGAGTCAGGTCTATCTTCTCGGCTAAATCTCCCAGCGAAATTTTTCGTTTCGCCATCATTACGTCTAAATTTACTATAATTGGCATAGATCAATTCATTTTGGGTTTATTCGGGTTCTCATCTACTGCGCGCCACCAAAGGGTGTGGCGTTGCGTCAGTTTCTTAAAGGCATACAGACAGAAGCAAGTCCATCCAATGTTGATCGATATCCTCACTATTTTGTTGTCCAACAATGGATGTAACACAAGGAAATAGATGAATGAACTTACAAACAGAGTAGCTATCAGGCAAAGTATCAAATAAAAGATGCTTTTTCTTTTTGAGGGGAAAGTATTTTTTTCTTTCATGGCATTTTTCTTAAATGGTTAAATCCTGTTCTTCTTTCATTTTTGCCCCGATAGCAAATATCTCGGCAAAAAGAATGGGAATTATCACAGCTACCCAGTCGGGAGAATAACCGGCGTAGCTGATGATTTTGTAGCCCGGCAGACTGATTTGCTCAACTGCTGCGTTTCCTACAATCCATTCGTCAACAGCTATGAGGATTTCCAAGCTTGCACTGGTGTATGCAAACCAACGGAGGCGCCGTACATTGGCAGATGTAAATACTTCGCGGCGTGAGATGGAAATGAGCAACCGGATCAATGAGCAGAAACCGATGAGAAAAAGGAATATTCCGGGTATGGCAAGTCCCATGACAAGGATGTGCCAGGCCGATGGCTTGGCATACGTTTCTATTTCAGTCACTGTGTAGGGGAGTGTCCAGTCCACGCGGTTGTTGCTCAGTGAATCGACAGTAGTTTCAGGTAACGGCTCTACATTCAGCTTGACTGAGGTTGCATGATGGGGTATAATGTGGCGTCCAGGCTCATATATTTCCATTGCACTGTTATGTCCATCTTCAAATCCTTTCTTGAAATCTCTCCAATTTTCATCCAATCCTCCAAAGAAGTTTGCAATGATGGCTATAATGGCTATGACACCTAATATTCTGAACTTGTTCATAGTCTGCTCTGTTTTTTTAAATGGTTAAATCTTGTTCTTCTTTCATCTTCAGTCCGATGGCAAATACTTCGGCTACCAGCAATGAAATGAATCCCAGAATGAGAGTCGCATCGGAAAAAGCAAAGGTATAGGAGAACTCGCATCCGTTGAGTTGCAACACTTGCGAAGCTTCATAATTTCCAATCACGATGGTAGCCAGCGTGCAGATAAACAAAAGTATCAATGCCCATCCTAACTTGCGCAGAAACTTCACATTCTTCCAGCTGAAGATATCACCGCGATTGATATTTCTGATCAAATAAAAGAACTGCAACAGGCAGAAAATTCCCGCTATCACCGAAATGAATGAGGCAATCCTGTTTAGTGCATGGAAGGTATCATTTTCTTTCGTTGGCGCCTCTACCATGCTTATAATCGGTATGATAGATGCCTGTTCTCCTGTCCTGACATTGGTTACACTTCCTGTCTTTTCAAGTAGATCGGTAGGAAGGGTGCAAATCATCTTATAATCGGAAATGTGGATATCCTTTCCTTTTTCTACACTTTCGTATCCGGCTTTAAAGGCACTTGTGAAAGAATGGAACATGATGCTCACTGTCGTTGAGGTGGAAAGGAGCAAGGCGATAAGTACGCAGACGCAAAAGAGGTTGAGTTTTGTTTTCATTGTTACATTTATGCTTGTGTGTTAGTAATTTCAGAGGGTGTTCCCGGCTGTGGCAAATGTTTGTTCAGATAGAAATACATGCCGACTAGGATGATTATGGCGGCTGCCAAAAGGATGTAAGTAGGTGTGGCGCCAATCATATCAACCGTTTTTTCATTCAACTCTTCTTGGGTTGATGTAGCCATGGCAATGGTAGCCAGGGAGTTATTTAGAAAATGCCCTATCATTCCCGGTATAATGCTTCCTGTGCGGTAATAAAGCCATCCGAATACCAATCCCAGACAGAAGGCGAAAGGTACTTGCGCCGGATTGACATGGATGAGACCGAAAATGAGTGCTGACAGGAGGATTGCCATACCGGGTCTTTTTCCGGTTTGCAGGAAATGCCCTTCAATGACTCCACGGAACAGCAACTCTTCTACCAGAGGTGCCATGACGGCAATGGCGATGATGCCGAATACATTGCGGCTCATTCCTATGAATGTGTCTTCCACTAGGTTGGGCAGTTCTATGACTTCCCTGGCTACATTGCAGATGAACATGGCTGCTATAATGAAGGGAATACTCAATAAAATGGTTTTTGCAGGTACTTCAGTCCAGCTTGTCTTGTTGAATTGAACGTATTTAAAGTAGATCAGGTGCCAGATCATGGCTATTCCTGCCAGTACCATAACGAGTCCTGTCATAGAGGCTGTATTCTTACCTACGGCATAAGCCAGATTATCATTTTCTGAAATTTCGTTCATCACTTTAATAATTCCCGCCGGAAGTCCTACCAGGAAGGTGAAAGCTAACTGATAAGCGAAGTAATAAAGTACTAATTTAATTGCGCGTCCCATAATAGAATGTTTATTGGTTTAAAATGGATTTGAATTAAGGGGTAGGACGGACTTCCGCATCCGTCCTGAGGGTATCTGTTTCTTTAAGTAAGCATCCTTGGGTTTCTCCTTGGTGCGATCAAAATCATGGTTGTTTTCATCTGGTTGTCTTTTAAATTTGGTTGATTTGTTTTTAGTTCATCAAGTGAGCAATGGCATGTTTGCATGGAACGTACCAATGGTTCATGAATAGTATAAGAAATGCTAAAATAAGGATAATTGTGCTTTTTTGTTGTGCTCTTTGGGCCAGTGGGGTGTTGACAGGAATCTTGGTCAGGACCAGTCTTCCCAAAGCTATTCCCAAAAGCATACCCAAGCCTAATCCTATTTGCGGATATAAAAATCCGACCATCATTCCTATGTACATTCCTATGGTTTGCCACAGGCTGGTCGCATTCTTATTTTGGGTTTGTGTTTCATTCAAAGTTTCCATTACTTTTTGTTTTGTGTGTCGGCCAACAAGTTTGCGTTGTTGCCTTCACGGTAAATACTTTCTTGTTTGTTATGGTTGAAAGTGCTCTCTTTGGCGTTCCATTCAGCGTAGTTGAGTTTGATTTCATAGACTCCGGGAGTTACGGTAAGCAGATAGGCCGGCTTCCACAGTTCCCGGTAAGCATCCCAGCGATAAGCTTTTTTCTCAATTACCTGACCATTTTCATCGTGTTTGTACTCATACTTCAGTTTGCGTGTCAATGTTTTGCCGTCTTCATTCAGTGTGTACACGGTTGTGTTTGTGTCATTCTGACCGTAGATGTACTTTGTGTTTCCTGTTTGTGCGTTTGCTGTTGTTGTACAACTCATCATTACTACTGCAATTGCTGCTAAAACTGATTTTAATACTGACTTTTTCATTTTTACTTCGTGTTTTAATGTTTGTGTTTATTCTTTCTTGTTTCTCGATATTCATTTATCGTTTATCGATATGCAAATGTATATCTTATTTTGATACTACAAAAGAAAAACGAAAAAAAATATCGAAAAACGATAAAAATATATCTTTTTTCGTGCTTTGTAGGATGGAAGTGTATGAAGAAACAGATTTTATGCAAGAAGTGACTGGTATCGGTGAATTAATTCTTCCGATAGCGTTTGCGTTCACTGGCAGGGGCGATTTTGTCTGCCCTAATACATGGAATGAACTGTTTTCGAGCAGGCAAAACTGACTGTAAACGAAGATGTGTAGAAAGAGTAGTTTGAAAGGGGGAAGGCTGTACAATGCTCCCTTGTATTTAGAGAAGAATTCTGGCCGTTTTTTCCCGGTCTTTATGCATTTGGGCAATGAGTGCATCTATAGTGTCATATTTTTCTTCAGGGCGAAGATACTTTACGAACTCAATGCGCATTTCTTTGTGGTAGATATTCTCCGAAAAATTGAGGATGTTCACTTCAATACTTAAATTGTTGCCGTTATTGATAGTAGGGCGGTGTCCTATGTTCAACATTCCTGCCCATTTTTTTCCTTCCACATATACATATACTGCATAAACTCCTTCCGAGGGAATTAACTTGTCGCTACAATCCACTTGCAGGTTAGCTGTAGGGAATCCTATTTTTCTGCCTACTTTGTAGCCATCTACCACTGTTCCATCCAGATAGTAGTTATACCCCAGGAATTTGGCAGCCTGACTTACTTCACCTTCTTTTAATAGTTGGCGGATGACTGAAGAGCTGATTTTGCCCTCTTTGTCTGTGTAAGCTCGCGCGCGTACTATATATATGTTCAGTTCCTCACCATAACGGCAATAATCTTCAAAATTTTCACTGCGGTTGTGACCGAAACGATGGTCGTAGCCTATAACTAATGTATGGATATTGAACTTGTTACGTAGCAACTGCATAAACTCTCGAGCCGAAAACAGTGAAAGTTCCTGTGTAAAAGGGAGAAGAAAGCAGTAATCTACTTGCATCGTTTCCAATAATTCGAGTTTCTCTGTTGGTGAAGAAAGTAATTGCGGACGATAAGCGGTTTGTATCACTTGTCTGGGATGTACAGGAAAAGTGATCAATGCAGAATATAACCCATCCTTGGCAGCGACCTCTTTTACTTGATTAATAAGAAAGCGGTGTCCGCGATGCACTCCATCGAAGAAGCCGATAGTGGCAACTGAAGGAGGCAATGTTTGATGGTTTATATCTGATATTATTTTCATTATTCAAAAAGTGAACTTAAATCTTCTCCAATATGGTAATGATAGGACTGTATGCCAAGCGATATTGCTGCCTGGCAATTGATTGCCGAGTCATCTATAAAAAACGTTTCTTCGGGCAAGATGTTTGCTTCTTTCATCATTTGCTCATAAATGTCTTTTTCCGGTTTGGCCTTGTGCATTTCAAAAGACAGAAAAATATCTTCAAAAAAGTCATTTACACGGAATCCCCGATAACAGAACATTTGCTCACAGGCATAATCCCAATGTATCCGGTTGGTATTACTAAGCAGGTAAACCATATAATGTTCGCGTAACTTTAGCAATAAGTCCAGCTTTTCACGAGGAATATCAAGTAGCATCAGGTTCCACATATCATCAATTTCATGGTCGGACAGGGCTTCGCTGACCTCCTTACGAATGGCTTTCCGGAATTCTTCCGGGCTGATTTCACCCAATTCAAATTGGGAAAAGAAACCTTTTCCCCTGAACTGGCATGCCTGTTTCTCTATATCTCGAAATCCTGCTTTACGAAAAGCATTCAGGCAATTGTCAAAATCCAGATTTATTAATACTCCTCCTAAATCAAAAACGACATTTTTAATCTTACTGTCCATAACTCTTTATGTGCTTTATTCTCTTTTTTAGTCTTTTTTCTGTATTCGTTTTATCCAACGGTAGATTTCACCAATCCACAATACGAATGACGTTCCTGCGATAATATAAACCCAAGTCATGAAATTCATAGGTTCGGTACGGAACACTTTACCTCCGAACTCGACAATCAGAATTTGTCCGACTAAAATAATGATAGCCACACTTAGCATACCTAATGCATGACGGGAATCCTTGAATACAGAATGGTTGGTCCCGAAAACACTGGCATTAAATAGATTCCAGAATTGCAGCATCACGAAGATCGTGAAGAATTGCGTCAAAGCTTGTCCTACTAAATCTGCTGGCATCTGTTTGATAATGACAATTAATGTCATCAGTATGGCAAGGAAGCAGAAGCCTACACCTAGTATATTTTTACGCATGGCTTTAGTGATGATGAAATCATCGGTCTTGCGTGGCTTTTCATTCATGACGTCTGCACTGGGGGGAATAGATGCTAAGGCCATGGCGGCAAAAGTGTCCATAATAAGATTTACCCAAAGCATTTGTGTTACGGTCAGTGGTAGTTCTGTACCAAAGAAAGCCCCTAATAAAACACTGGCTAATGCGACTACGTTGATAGTCAGCTGGAATACGATGAAACGCTGAATGTTTTTGTAAAGAGAGCGTCCCCACATTACTGCGGTAGCGATACTGTGGAACGAGTCATCCAATAGGGTTATGTCACTTGCTTCCTTGGCTACTGACGTACCGGTTCCCATAGAAAGACCTACTTGAGCGTGATTCAGTGCAGGAGCATCGTTTGTTCCGTCTCCGGTTACTGCTACTACGGCTCCTTTTTGCTGTAACAGTTGGACCAGACGTTGCTTGTCCATAGGACGCGCACGACTCATTACTTTCAAGTCAAGTACGCGGTCCAGAGCTTCTTCATCGCTTAATGCAGCAAAATCTACCCCTGTTATG
>OGJW01000340.1_pt1 | contig 11687 bp, 10 predicted proteins | sample 1572361 | NCBI WGS metagenome assembly OGJW01 (sample SAMEA2582078, study PRJEB24529) | metagenome | biome: Human gut stool | place: China | collected 2011 | reverse complement strand
GACTATTAAAGATAAGCTTATTGATGTGCGTTGTGCAATGAAAGACAATATGTCAGATGTACATATTATTGCCTCGCTTGATGATATATGCTGGCTTTTTAATATAAGAGGCAGGGATGTACATTGTAATCCTGTTATTATGGCATATGCGGCAGTATATATGGACAAGACTGTTCTGTATACAGATATAGACAGGCTTGATGACTGTATAGATAAACTTATAGAGGCTGGCGTTGAGGTTAAGCCTTATAATGATATATATGAGGATATAAGAAGCATAGCAGGACATAAAGTGCTTATTGATAAAAAGAGGGTTAATACAAGATTATATCTTTATGCTAAGGACAATGATAAGATAGAACTTGTCGAAAAGGAAAATCCAGAGGTTCTCCTTAAGGCAGTGAAGAATGACATAGAAATAACCAACCTTAAGAATGTACATATTGATGATGGTCTTGCCGTGACAAGATTTATATTCTGGCTTAAGAAGGCAGTTAAATCAGGACAGACAATAACAGAAGCATCAGCGGCAGAATATCTTGATAATCTTAGAAGTGGTATAAAGGATTACATTGAATTAAGCTTTGATACAATAAGTGCATACGCTGATAATGCGGCAATGATGCACTATCAGGCTTCAAAGGATAACTGCAGTACGCTAAAGCAGGAGGGGATGCTTTTAGTTGATTCAGGTGGACAATATATGCGTGGAACAACAGATATTACAAGAACTATTGCGTTAGGTGAAGTTACAGATGAGATGAAGAAGTGCTATACGCTTACACTTAAGGGAATGTTGAATCTTGCCAATACAAGGTTTCTTCACGGCTGTACCGGATATAATCTTGATATAATGGCAAGAGCTCCGTTGTGGAATGAGAATATTGATTACAGATGTGGAACTGGTCACGGAGTTGGTTATCTTTTAAATGTCCACGAAGCACCTAATGGATTTAGGTGGAAGCATATACAGGGGGTAAATGACCTTGCTGTATTAACACCGGGTATGGTAACATCAGATGAACCCGGAGTGTATGCTGATGGCAGATTCGGAATAAGAATTGAGAATGAAATAATAGTTACAGAGGATAAGGAAAATGAATATGGCAGGTGGCTTAAGTTTGAAATGCTTACTATGGTTCCTGTGGATTTAGACCTTGTTGATGTACAATATCTTAGCTATAAAGATATAGAACAGCTTAATAATTATAATAAACAGGTGTATAATGTGTTAAGCCCATATATGAAAGGTGAGGAATTAGAACAGCTTGTATATAGCACAAGAGAATTGTAAGGAGGCTTTTGGTGTATGCAGATTAAAGAGTTTAAAGAAAAAGAAGTAGATGTGAAGGATAAGTCTTTGAGCAATAAAGTATATTTTGCTGTTGGTGGAATAGTCCTTGCAGTGATATTGATAGTTGCAGTATTTATAAAGGTTAATGAATTTGACATAAGAGATTATATAAAGCCTGTGTATACAGGTGCTGACGGATATGCTTCGGTGACATTTGTTGTAGATGAAGATGCACTGTCTAATAAGCTTTTAGGAAAGAAAGCTGATGACGATAAGAAATATTATGTTAGAAAGTTCATTGAATCAATAAATGTATATACAACAGATACCGATATTAAAAATGGTGATAAAGTCCACTGCGAGATAGAATTTAATGATACTTATGCAGATAATGCAGGTGTTGATATTAATAAGAAGCAGTATACTTATAAGGCTAAAGGCATTAATGCAGGTGCAAAGATAGATATATACAGCGGGGTTGATGTAACATTTTCAGGAATAAGCCCTGATGCCAGAGTTATAATAGACAATGACTGGGATGATGATTATCTTAAGACACTTACATTTACTGCGGACAAGGCATCTTCAATTAAGCTTAATGACAGTATTAAGGTAAGCTGTGATGTATCTTATGAAGATATGGCAAGGCACGGCATACTTGCCAAAGCCTGTGAGATGACTTATACAGCAGATAAACTTGCTGCTTACTGCGATGATTATACTAAAGTTAATAAAGATGTTATGGCTGACATATATAAAGAGATTAAGGAAACTATCACTAAAGAAACAGAAGATGCAACCTACAGAATGTTGTATGTGGCAACAGGCAACACAGATTACCTGTATCATCTTAATGAAGAAAATGTATCTGATGTCAATATTGATGCGGCGTATTTCCTTAAGGCTTTGGCAGCAGGACAGGAAGCGGATAATTATATTATCGTTCAGGCATCGGCTGTTGTAAGTGATAATGAGAGCAGTGAGCCTGTCAGCTATGTATTCAGATATGCTAATGCGTATATCACAGTTGATGGTGATTTTAATGTAGGACACGATAACCAGAATAAGCGTTTTATATGCGGAACAGACAGAGGGGGACTGTATGAGGAGTATATAGGCGCCCTTTCAGATAATTACAGCATAGACAGAATAGACAATAATTAATAGCTGGCGTTACAGCATACAGAGAAATTAATAGAAGCAGTCGAAGAATAGATAATAATTAATATTTGCTGTTATAGTGTGCAGAAGAATTAATAAAAGTAATGTAAGAACAGATAGTAATTATGGATACAGTGGGAGGAAGTTGAATTGATAACAGTAGAACAACTTTTGATGACAGCGAGGGAAGAAGGCGCGTCAGATGTGCATATTACAGTTGGTGTGCCTCCAAGAATGAGAGTGAACGGACGAATTGCTAATCTTGATTATCCAAGCTTGTCAGAGACGGATTGTAGTAAGATAATATACAGTATAATGGATGACAGTCAGATAGAAATGTTCAGGGATAATAAGCAGATTGAATTTGCATTGTCAGTGCCTAAGGCAGGAAGATACAGAGTCAGTGCATTTATGCAAAAAGGGCTTCCTGCCTGTGCAATACGACTTGTAACAGACAGTGTATCAGCACCAGGGGATATAGGTGTTCCTAAAGAGTTGATTGACATATGTGATAGCGAAAGCGGACTTGTTATTCTTGGCGGAGTGGCAGGAAGCGGTAAATCTACGACAATTGCCTCGATTATTGATTATATTAATGAGAATAAATGTGTTCATATACTGACATTGGAAGACCCTATTGAGTATGTACACACCCATAAAAATGCTATTGTGAACCAGCGTGAGGTAGGCATAGATGTGGCTTCTTATGATGAGGGGCTTAAGCTTGCAATAAGAGAAGATGTAGATGTGATTCAGGTTGGAAGAATGAGTGAGCCAGATACGGTTAAAGCAGTAATAAAAGCGGCTAAAGCAGGAAGTTTTGTTATTGCTGCTGTTGATGTCGCTGGTACTAAAGATATAATTCAGAGCATTATTGATGAATTTCCTCCTTCAGAGAAAGAGAAGATAAATACACAGCTTAAGGAAGTCTTAAAAATGGTTGTGTCACAGAAGTTAATACAACAGGATAAATATGGCATAAAGGCTTCTTTTGAGATATTAAAGATTAATTAAGAAAATGAGGGTTAAGATGACAAAGCTTGAAGAAATAATATCTTGTATTAAAGGAAACAGTGTGTATGTACAGATGCACAATTTTCCAGATCCTGATGCTATAGCAAGTGCATATGGTATGAAGTATCTTTTAAGAGCAGAAGGGATAGATGCACAGATTGTATATAAGGGCAGTATTGAAAATACAGTTACCGCAAAGATGGTAAAGCTTCTTAATATTGATATTCTTGAAGTAAAAAGTGCCTGGGAACTGGATTGTAACAGAGAAGTTATTATTGTTGATGCACAGAATGGCAATGCCAACATAATAGATATGCACTCAGACAAGACAATCTGTATAGACCATCACCCAGTATATAATGACAGCAAATATGTATTTAAGGACATAAGACCAGATGTCGGGGCATGTGCTTCAATCATAGCTTCGTATTATATAGAAAATGATGTTGTTATTGATATTCATATGGCAACGGCACTGCTCTATGGAATAAAGGTTGATACAGCAGATATGAAGCGTGGTGTTACAAAGCTGGATCTTGATATGTTCTATTATCTTTACAACCGTGCAGACCATAAAGTTCTTAATAATCTTGACACAAGCGTAAGACAGTATGACGATTTAAAAGCTTATGCCTATGCAATTGCCAATGTTGATATACAGAATGACATCTGTTTTGCCAGTGCAGGGGACAACTGCAAGGAGTCATTGATTGCCTCTATATGCGATTTTATAATGTCTTTGGATGGTGTTAATCTTGCAATAGTATATTCGGCTAAAGAAGAGGGTATAAAGCTGTCAATAAGAAGTAATGGAAGCTACGATTCGGGAAGAATATCTAATAAAGCATTATGTGATATAGGTAATGGTGGCGGACACGAGCATATGGCTGGTGGTTTTATAAGCTATGATAAGTTAGAAAGAAAAGATGCCGCAGGCATAAGAGAAATCATAAAAAACAGATTTATGTCAGAAGTTAATAAAGTAAATAAATAATAAAAAGACTTGCATAATATGTATATATATGATATATATAATATATTGAAATACATATTATGCCAGTCGATAATAATAATATTTCAATATGAGTATTCTTTGGTAATATTATGCTCTATAATATTACATTCCCAATTATTTAAAATGTTACAACTAAATAGTATTGCAGTGACTTATGATTATTGTAGTTATTATAATCGTTTTAGTTATGGCTATAGCTTTAGTTATAGTTGTAGTGATAAGTTTGAGAAAGGAAAAGGGTGAGATGTGTTTAGCAGAGTGATAAGTGCGGCTGTATACGGTATTGATGCGTATATTGTTAATGTAGAAACAGACGTTGGTTTTGGACTTCCGACATTTGATATGAGCGGAGCACTTGGGTCTAAGGTAAGAGAGGCGAAAGACAGGGTCAGGGTGGCGATTAAGAATTCGGGTATAGAACTTACACCGCAGAAGATAGTTATTAATATATCGCCAGCCAATATAAGAAAGGAGGGCACAATATACGACCTTCCAATTGCAATAGGGATACTGGCGGCAAATGGCTGTTTTGATTTAAAGATATTGGAAAATGTATTGATTATAGGCGAGGTAAGTCTTGACGGAAGCATTAATCCGGTTAAAGGAGTGCTTCCTATGGTATGTGCGGCTAAAGAGGCAGGAATTGACAACTGCATAATTCCGAAGGCTAATATAGCAGAGGGCAGAATTATCAATAATATTAATATATATGGAGTTGAAACGCTAAGCCAGACTATAGAGATATTAAAGAATATAGCCGTAATAGATGGAAGTAGAAAGGATATAAAGCGGGCTGATGTGAAATCTTGTGAATGTAATAAGTCAGATGGCAACATTAGTAATGATACTTATACTGTATTGGAACGCTCGCGGGTTAAGTTTACATATGGTTCAGAAGTGAAAAATAATAATCACTCGTGCAGTTATAATATTGATTATAGTGATATATCAGGGCAGGAAGCTGCAAAGCGTGCAACGATGATAGCTGTATCAGGTATGCATAATATAATGTATATAGGTCCACCAGGGAGCGGCAAGACAATGCTTGCCCAGAGAATACCGACAATAATGCCGGATATGGATTATGAGGAGCAGTTAAGGCTTACGAAGATATATAGTGTCGCAGGGCTGCTGGATAGTGATGGTGGAATTATGGTAAAAAGACCATTTAGAAATCCACACCATACAATAACACAGGCGGCGTTGCTTGGAGGAGGAGCTGTGCCAAGACCGGGAGAAATAACGTTATCGGAGGGTGGTGTGTTATTTTTGGATGAGATGACGGAATTTAATCAGGTTATTATGGAAGCGTTAAGACAGCCTTTGGAGGATAAGGTTATAACGCTTGTAAGGGTTAATGCAGCGTATACATATCCAGCACATTTTATGCTTGCAGCAGCTATCAATCCGTGTAAATGCGGCTATTATCCTGACAGGAACAGGTGTCATTGTTCGGAATATGACATAAGAAGATATATAGGAAGAATAAGCAATCCTATGTGGGACAGATTTGATATGTGTGTTAAGGTTGATGAGGTATCCTATGAAGTTATGAGGAATAAGGGAAATGTGGATACTATATATAATTCTACCGATATGAAAAATAAAGTTGAAGCCGCAAGACAAATGCAAAAGGACAGATTCAAAAAGCTTGATATTAATTATAATTCGCAGATGGGAGTGAGGGAAATACATAAATACTGTACATTGAATGTGGAGTGCAATGAGCTTATGGAGAGAATGTATAAGCAGCACCATATGAGTGCCAGGGCATATAATAAAGTTCTAAAGACAGCAAGGACAATCGCTGATCTGAAGGGAAGTGTTAATATAGAAAAAGAGCACCTTACGGAAGCGTTATTCTATAAGAACTGTGAGGTGAAAAGTTGATAAAATATGATGAATTTCTTGAAGAATATTACTGGTATTGGCTTAATAATATTAGAAACATAGGAAGAAGAAAGATTAGTAAGCTGTTGAAAAGATTCGATTCCCCTAAGGAAATATATAACGCTGGCTCAGAATATTTAAAATGCTGCGGATTGTCTTGCAAAGATGCAGAAAATATAATCAGCTCAGTTAAAGATGAACAGATATATAGGGATTATAATGCCTTAGTGAAAAGCAGTATTAAATTCACACATCCGGGGAAAGCGGACTATCCTGCACAGCTTATGGAAATATATGATTATCCATATGGACTATATTATAATGGAAAGCTTCCTGACAGTGATAAGCCTTCAGTGGCAATTGTAGGTTCGAGGCAGGCAAGTCAATATGGAATGATGGTAGCGGCCAGGCTGGCATATGAGATGTCTTCATATGGAATACAGATTATAAGTGGCATGGCTGTTGGGATAGATACTGCCGCACATAAAGGAACACTTGATAATTCAGGATATACTTGTGCAGTATTAGGAAGTGGAGTTGACATTTGTTATCCAGCTTGTAATATAGGGCTGTTTACTGATATAAAAAAGACTGGTGGTGTAATGTCAGAATATCCGGCAGGAGTAAAACCGGTCTGTGGACAGTTTCCGGAAAGAAACAGATTAATAAGCGGTCTGTCTGATGCAGTTGTAGTTGTTGAGGCAAGGGCAAAGAGTGGTTCGTTAATAACTGTAGACCAGGCGTTAGAGCAGAATAAGGATGTATATGTTATACCGGGGAGAGTTGGAGATTCATTAAGTGAGGGCTGTAATGAACTTATAAAATCAGGAGCTTATATAATGACTAAAGCTGAGGATATTTTAGAGTGTGACAGGATAAAAAATAAGCTGTCAGGCATTAACGGTATACCGGAATATCTGCAAAAGTTGGAATCTGTATCACAATTTGAACTTGCAACACCTAAAAATATGGTGTATAGTTGTGTGGATTTGTATCCAGTGGGTATTAATGAACTAATTAATAAGACAGGATTATCATTACAGACAGTAAGCGGTGCCTTAGTTGAATTGGAATTAGAGGGTAAAATCAAAGAGACTGCACATAATTGTTATGCAAGAGTGTAGCTTTTGGTTAATACTAAAAGACAGTAGAATATATTGTTTTGTTAGAGATTAGGCATTGTGGTAGCATATATTAAAGGAGTTAATATTAATGGCAAAGTATCTTGTAATAGTGGAATCACCAGCAAAGGTGAAGACAATTAAAAAGTTTTTGGGTTCTAATTATGAAGTTATGGCATCTCAAGGGCATGTAAGAGATCTTCCGAAAAGCCAGATGGGAATAGATGTAGAGAATGATTTTGAGCCTAAATATATTACAATCCGTGGTAAAGGCGAGATACTTGCCGCACTTCGTAAGGAAGCCAAGAAGGCTGATAAAGTATATCTTGCAACCGATCCCGACCGCCCGATAGAGAGGGGGAAGCTATATCGTGGCATTTGTCTAAGGCGTTAAAGTTGGAAGATAAGGATATATACAGAATAACATTTAACGAAATTACTAAGACAGCAGTTAAAGCAGCTATAAAAGATGCAAGAAAGATAGATATGAATCTTGTTGATGCACAGCAGGCAAGAAGGGCTCTTGACAGAGTTGTTGGCTACAGTATAAGCCCTGTACTCTGGGCTAAGATAAAGAGAGGTCTTAGTGCAGGACGAGTACAGTCTGTGGCATTGAGAATAATATGTGACAGGGAGAATGAAATAGATGCTTTTATTCCAGAAGAATACTGGACAATGGATGCAGTCTTAGACGTAGAGGGAGAGAAAAAGCCAGTAACTGCCAAGTTCTATGGTGATGTCAATGGAAAGATTGATATCAAGAATAAAGAACAGATGGAAGATATCAAGAAAAAGCTTGAAGGCTGTGAGTACAGCGTTGACAGCATAAAGAGAGGGGAGAAGATTAAGAAGTCCCCGCTTCCATTTACAACAAGTACATTACAGCAGGAGGCTTCAAAGACACTTAACTTTGCTACAGCCAAGACTATGCGTATTGCACAGCAGTTATATGAAGGCGTTGATATTGCCGGCAAGGGAACTATTGGTGTCATAACATATTTAAGAACTGATTCTACAAGAGTTGCAGAGGAAGCACAGGCAGCTTCAAAGGAATATATTGAGGCTAATTATGGTGCAGAGTATCTTATGAAAGATGACCTTAAGAAAAAAGAAGATAAAAAGATACAGGATGCCCATGAAGCGATAAGACCAACTGATATTACACTTACTCCAGTTGTTATTAAAGAGTCGTTATCAAGGGATCAGTTCAGATTATATCAGCTTATATGGAAAAGATTTGTTGCAAGCCAGATGGCACAGGCTGTATATGAGACAACTTCTGTTAAGATAGCTGCTGGTGATTACCGCTTTAATATATCAGCTTCAAAGCTCTCATTTGATGGTTTTATGTCTGTATACAAGAGTGATGATGACAAGGAAGAGGCTAATGCTTTAGTAAAAGGTATTGATGAGAATTCAAAGCTTTCTTTGGAAGAACTTAAGGAAGTACAGCATTTTACACAGCCACCAGCACATTTTACGGAAGCTTCATTAGTAAAGGCTCTTGAGGAGCTTGGAATAGGAAGACCAAGTACTTATGCTCCTACAATATCAACTATAATTGCAAGACATTACATCGCTAAGGAACAGAAAAATCTTTATGTAACAGAGCTTGGAAAGGCTGTTAATGACTCAATGATGAAAGCATTTCCGCAGATAGTTGATGTCAACTTTACAGCTAATATGGAGTCGCTTCTTGATGGAGTTGCTGACGGAGATGTTAAGTGGAAAGAGCTTATAAAGAATTTCTATCCAGATTTAAAGGAGTCTGTTGATAAGGCAGAAAAGGATCTTGAAAATGTAAAGATAGAAGATGAAGTTACAGATGTAATATGTGACCAATGTGGACGCAATATGGTTATAAAATATGGTCCACATGGCAAGTTCTTAGGATGTCCTGGATTTCCAGAGTGCCACAATACCAAGCCATATCTTGAAAAGATTGGTGTTGCCTGCCCAAAGTGTGGTAAGGATATAATTCTTAAGAAGACTAAGAAAGGAAGGATGTTCTATGGTTGTGAGGGATATCCGGAATGTGATTTTATGAGCTGGCAGAGACCATCGGATAAGAAGTGTCCTAAGTGCGGTGGCATAATGCTAATAAAAGGCAACAAGCTTGTATGTGCCAATGAAGAGTGCGGTTATATATTAGATACTGGTAAAAATGATAATTGATATGTAACATATATCAAATTAAAAAGTGATAATGAACAATTTGGGTATGTTTTACAGAGAATTGTCAGATAAAATGTGGTAAATTAGTTGAAAATTCAAAAGTTGTGTGATAGTATTTGATTATACAGATGTTTATCGGTGTAATTTAATATATGGAGGAATAAAAGATGAGTGTACAACTTTTGGATAAGACAAGAAAAATTAACAAGCTTCTGCATAACAATCATTCTGCAAGAGTTGAATTCAATGATATGTGTGCAGTGTTAAGCGGTATACTTGAGTCTAATATTCTTGTTATAAGCAGAAAAGGTAAAGTCCTTGGCACTGGATACTATGAGGGTGTTGAAGTAATCAGTGAGCTTGTATATGATAAGGTAGGCGGCTTTGTTGATGAGATGCTTAACGAAAGATTGTTAAGTGTATTGTCAACCAAGGAGAATGTTAATCTTTCAACATTAGGATTTACAATTGAGAATGTAAAGAAGTTTCAGGCGTTAATTGCTCCTGTGGAGATAGCTGGAGAGAGGCTTGGAACATTATTTATGTATAAGAGTGACAGCTCATATGAAATAGACGATATTATTTTAAGCGAGTATGGCACGACAGTAGTTGGACTTGAGATGATGCGTTCAGTTAACGAAGAAACTGCAGAGGAAAGCAGAAAGAAGAAGATAGTAAGATCAGCTATTGATACACTGTCAACATCTGAACTTGATGCTATTAAGAGTATATTTAAAGAACTTGATGGCAATGAAGGAACGCTTGTCGCAAGTAAGATTGCTGATAATGTCGGCATAACAAGATCAGTAATTGTCAATGCTTTAAGAAAATTTGAGAGTGCGGGTGTTATTGACTGCAAGTCATCAGGAATGAAAGGAACATATATAAAAGTCGTTAATGAATATGTGTTTGAAGAGCTTTCTAAACTTGATGATTAATTATTTATGATATATGTGGATGGGTAATTGCATATATAAAGCAATTATTAATGGATTGTTTGTATGGTTATAGAGGGAGAGAGCTGTTGTCAGCTCTTTCTTTTTTGTTTTAGTAATAAAATATTAAGTGTTTTTGTAAAAATACAGCAAAATATTCAAAAAGATTAAAAAAAACTTGTTTTTTTGTCGTAAATTATTATAATGGTAGTTAGTGTAATTATGTTTAATGTCCATAATTGGAAAGGGGTATATATGAGCTCGGGAATGTTTGGTTATGTAGATGTATTAAAGACCGCAGCTGATGCAAGCTGGGCGAGAGAGGAAGTATTGACTAATAATATAGCTAATGTTGATACACCTAATTACAAAAGACAGGATGTGGAATTTACTACTTATTTAAAGTCTGCATTGAGCCGTTCAGGAGGAGATTCAACATCTCTTACTAACAGAGTTAACAATATTAATTATAATGATGTTACTATGAGAACTTATACTGATAATTCTACTTTATCATACAGATTAGATGGTAATAATGTGGATTTATCAACAGAGAATGTTGAACTTGCATCAGAACAGCTTAATTATAATGGCTTGATTGACAGTATGAATAATGAATTTACACGTTTTAAAGCGGTACTTAAGTAATAAGACTGGTTAGTTTACTAAAGAAGTTAATATTTATTTAAAGCGGGATTGGAGGATTATTGATATGTCAATGTTTGCGGCATTTAATATAAGTGCATCAGGAATGACAGCACAGCAGTTAAGAACAGATGTTATTTCACAGAATATAGCTAATGCTAATACTACAAGAACAAGTGACGGAACAGCATATGTTAAGAAGTCGGTTGTATTTACAGAAAAGACTGTTACATCAGGTATGGCTGGAAGGTCAGTTTATTCATCATCAGGAACAACATTTGCAGATGCGTTAAGAGCAGCTAATGGTGGAGTAGTGGGCAGCGGTGTTAAAGTTACATCTATATATGATGATACTTCTACAGATATGAATATGGTATATGATCCATCTCATCCGGATGCAGATGAAAACGGTTATGTTACATATCCGAATGTTAATA
>OGJW01000327.1_pt1 | contig 12069 bp, 9 predicted proteins | sample 1572361 | NCBI WGS metagenome assembly OGJW01 (sample SAMEA2582078, study PRJEB24529) | metagenome | biome: Human gut stool | place: China | collected 2011 | reverse complement strand
CTTTACCGGGGTGAGATTCTCATCAAGTTGGAATTCTGCCTGATTGGCCCATACATCAACACTGTCGTAGCCCATATATATAGGTATATCGCCAATTATCTCAATTCCGTTAGAATTAGCATATGTCTTTAACTTACCCCACTGTGCATAGAACTCATACTGGACAAAATTCCAAAATCCTATATCATCAGAAAGTTCGTCCTCATATCTTTGCATAGCCTCTGGTTCTCTGAACTTAATGTCCCTGTCCCATTCTCCCCATGCTTTCTGGTTAAAATACTCTTTCAAAGACATAAACATTGCGTAATCCTTAAGCCAATATGCATTATCCTTAACAAAATTATCAAAACGCTTGTAAAGTGGAAGTCCCTTATCAAGGGTAAGCTTTGCTGCAACACATTTTCCCTTAAAACGCTCATATGCTTTTCTAAGTACATTAAATCTTTCATTATACATTTTCTCATAACTTACATATCGGTCATCACCAAGATAGCCGTCATGGTTGACTGGATATCGGTTATTGACCGCATCATCTTCTGACACCTCAACCGGTATTATTCCATCTCCCCAGTCAACTGCTATAACCTCTGATTTAAGAAGAAGTCCTTCTCCTATCAGCATATCCAGATCGACAAAATAAGGATTACCCGCAAACGCCGAATATGGCTGATAAGGACTGTCACCATATGTTGTTGGTCCTACCGGAAGTACCTGCCAGTATTTATGATTGCTGTCCCTTACAAAATCCACAAACTCATAGGCATCTTTTCCTAATGTTCCTATTCCATAAGGTGATGGAAGCGAACTGATTGCCATAAGAATACCTGCATTTCTTTTAAATACATTGCTATTACCCATATACACTCCTTCTTGCTATACACTTAATTAACAGTTACTGTATTAGTCGTTCCTGCTCATCTGTTCAGCAAATTCCCTAACGCCCTGTGCTTCATCCTCTGATAATATCTTGTTAATATCAAGAAGAATAACTAAATCACCATCTACACTTGCAACTCTGTCAAGGTATTCTGTTTCCTCATTCTTAGCAAGTCTTGGCATATCAACAATCTTCTCTGCGTTAAGTTCACCAATTTCAAGGACCTCATCAACCTCAAGTGCTATCTTCATATCTGGAAGATTAACGATAACTGTATTATTACCCTTAGATTCAGCGGTATCATCCATAGAGAACTTCTTCTTAAGACTCATTACTGGTATTACTTCTCCTCTAAGATTAACAATTCCACTTATGTACTTCATAGCATTAGGAACTGGAACAACATCTACCTGTCTTTCAATTGACTGAACGAGGTTAATATCCACTCCAAACTTCTGACCTCCAAGTGTAAATACTACCGGTCTGATATAATCTGCCATAATTACTCCTTTCTTAATGCCACTGCATTTTATAGTTATTATAAATTAATTATCTCATTATTCTTCATCAGCTTTCTTTCCTGTCGATATCCAGTTAAGATATGCGTTAATAAATGGATCTATATTGCCATCTAACACACTTGCTGCATTACCAATATCTTTATTAGTTCTATGATCTTTTACCATTGTGTATGGCTGTAATACATAACTTCTTATCTGATTGCCAAAATTAATATCTTTAACATCACCTCTTATATCTGATGACTTCTGTGCATTTTCTTCCTGCTTCATCATATAAAGCTTTGCCTTTAACATCTGCATTGCCTTATCTTTATTCTGGTGCTGTGATCTCTCATTCTGGCACTGTACAACTATTCCTGTTGGAAGATGTGTAATTCTGATTGCTGATGATGTCTTGTTGATATGCTGTCCCACCCGCTCCACTTGAACGATATGTATCAATTCTTAAATCATCATCATTAATCTGTATATCAATATCCTCATCTATATCAGGCATTACATCACACGATACGAAAGATGTCTGTCTCTTTCCGGCCGCATTAAATGGAGATATTCTTACAAGCCTGTGAACCCCATGTTCTGACTTAAGATGTCCATATGCATTATCTCCTGAAATCTCTATAGTAACAGACTTTATTCCAGCCTCATCGCCTTCAAGATAATCAATTGTCTGCGTTGAATAGCCGTGCTTTTCTGCCCATCGCGTATACATTCTAAAAAGCATCTGACACCAGTCACAGCTCTCTGTTCCGCCTGCTCCGGCATGTAATGTAAGTATTGCATTACATTTATCATATTCTCCTGAAAGAAGTGTCTCTGTCCTTATTGAGTCCATTTTCTCCTCGAATACAGTTATCTCATCTTCTATCTCAGAAATTAATGAGTCGTCCTGCATTTCATCTGCCATCTCAATAAGTGTATTAATATCCTCAAGCCCTGACTTTAAGCTGTTATAACCTTCAAATGAGTCCTTTAAAGTCTTAAGCTCTTTCATAGCCTTATTGGATTTATCTGGATCGTCCCAAAATCCGGGTGCTCCCATATCTGCTTCCAGTTCTTCTATTCTTTTCTTCTTACTGTCAAGGTCGAGCGACTGCTTTATATTCTCAATCTGTGCATCATACCCTGAAATCCTATATTTAAACTGATCTAATTCTACCACTATATACCTCTTTTATTAACTTACTTATTCTCTTATTAACGCTCTTGTTCACAGGCTCATTGCTATCCGTATATAATTACAAATCACCATTCTATATTAAGGTCCTATATTAAAAAAGGAGCTGCACACTATGTTAAACATTCCAAGTATTATGATTAAGTGTCAAAGCCTTAACTCTTTTAATATATTAACATAATATATTAACACTTACATCATATTATAATACCACAAAATGTCATATTCGCATAGTGTGACAGCCCCAATCCGTCAAATATTATAATCTATAAATTACTATATCACTTCCAGGACATTATGCCTGACGTCCACAACAATTCTTATACTTCTTCCCACTTCCACAAGGGCAGAGGTCATTAGGATAAATCTTCTTATCTGTACGTCTTACAGGTCCTTTTACAGAAGGTCCTTCGTCTTTATTAGTGCCTGTAACCTTAGCTACCTGCTCTCTTTCAACTTTTTCTTCTACCTGAATGTGCATAAGAAGTCTTACAGTATCTTCTGTAATAGCTCTTGTCATCTCATCAAACATATCATATCCCATCATCTTATACTGTACAACAGGATCTTTCTGTCCATATGCCTGAAGTCCAATTCCCTGCTTAAGCTGATCCATATCATCAATATGATCCATCCATTTTCTATCAATAACCTTAAGAAGAACAACTCGTTCAATCTCTCTTATTGTCTCTGGTTCTGGGAATAAAGCTTCCTTATCTTCATAAAATTTAACAGCTTTCTCTTTCAATGTATGAATAAGTTCATTCTTGTTCTTTATATTCTCATCATACACAACTGGTGCTATAGGTATAGTTGGAAGTAAAAGCTCGTTAATCTCATCATAATTCCACTCATCAGCACTCTTATCTTCGCTGACACTTCTATTAACAACGCCCTCAACGAAATCAGTTATCATCTTCATAATTGAGTTACGCATACTCTCGCCATTAAGAACTCTCTTTCTCTCGGCGTACATAATCTCTCTCTGTTCATTCATTACCTGATCATATTCAAGCAAATGTAATCTTATTCCGTAGTTGTTAGTCTCAATCTTCTTCTGTGCTGTCTCAATAGCATTACTTAACAGCTTATGCTCAATCTGGTCATTCTCACCAACACCTAATCTGTTAAATGTATTCATAAGAGTCTCCTGAGCGAATAATCTCATAAGATTATCTTCAAGAGATATATAAAATCTTGATTCACCTGGGTCACCCTGACGACCTGCACGACCTCTTAACTGATTATCAATTCGTCTTGACTCGTGTCTTTCTGTACCAATAATCTTAAGTCCTCCTGCCGCTCTTGCTTCCTCATCTAGCTTAATATCAGTACCACGTCCTGCCATATTAGTAGCTATTGTTACAGCTCCGTGCTTACCTGCATCGGCTACAATCTGAGCCTCAAGCTCGTGATACTTGGCATTAAGTACATTATGCGGTATTCCTCTTTTTCTAAGCATTTCACTTAAAAGCTCTGATGTATCAATTGTTATTGTACCAACAAGTACAGGCTGTCCTTTTTCGTGTGCCGCAACAACTTCTTCTACAACAGCATTGAACTTGCCCTTCATAGTCTTAAATACAGCATCATTATGGTCAATTCTTGCTATTGGCTTATTAGTAGGGACTTCTACAACGTCCATATTGTATATTCCCCTGAATTCCTTCTCTTCTGTAAGAGCAGTACCTGTCATACCGGCTTTCTTATCAAACTTATTAAAGAAATTCTGGAATGTAATAGTTGCAAGAGTCTTACTCTCTCTCTTAACCTTAACGTGTTCCTTAGCTTCAATAGCCTGATGAAGACCATCTGAATAACGGCGTCCTGGCATAATACGTCCTGTAAATTCATCTACAATAAGAACTTCATCATCTTTGACAACATAATCCTTATCCCTGAACATAAGATAATGTGCTCTTAATGCAAGTGTTACATTGTGCTGTATTTCAAGGTTCTCAATATCAGCATAGTTATCAATATGGAAGAACTGTTCAACCTTGTGGACACCCTGTTCTGTAAGATTAACAACCTTATCCTTCTCATTAACGATAAAGTCACCATCTTCCTCTATCTCTTCCTGCATCATAACCTGCATCTTAGTACGTTCACCATGGTAAGTACCCTTTACAAGCTGTCTTGCAAGTACATCACAAAGTTCATATAACTTAGTTGACTTGCCGCTCTGTCCTGAAATAATAAGAGGTGTACGTGCCTCATCAATAAGTACTGAATCGACCTCATCGATAATACAGTAATGAAGGTCACGGAGTACAAGCTGCTCCTTATATATAGCCATATTATCCCTAAGATAATCAAATCCAAGTTCATTATTAGTAACATATGTAATATCACTTGCATATGCCGCTCTTCTTTCATCATCTTTCATATCGTGAAGAACTATACCTACTGAAAGTCCAAGGAAATTGTGTACCTGTCCCATCCATTCAGCATCACGCTTAGCAAGATAATCATTAACTGTAACTACTAATACTCCCTTTTCTTCAAGTGCATTAAGATATGCCGGAAGTGTACATACAAGTGTCTTACCTTCACCTGTACGCATCTCTGCAATACGTCCCTGATGAAGAATAATACCACCGATAATCTGTACTCTGTAATGTTCCATTCCAAGAACTCTCTTGGCAGCTTCTCTTACAGTTGCATATGCTTCCGGAAGCAAATCATTCAAAGTCTCGCCTTTAGATAATCTTTCCTTGAATTCTTTAGTCTTTCCTCTAAGCTGTTCATCGCTTAACTTACCATATTCTTCCCTATAGCTTTCTACTTTATCAGCAATAGGATAAATTCTCTTTAACTCATGTTGACTATGTGTTCCGAATATTTTCTGAACTAAACCCATTACATACTCTCCTTACTTTACCTTTTCCACATTACGAAAAGCTGAAATTATTGTAATTGTATCACCATTTATATAATTAGGCAAGCATCACCCATAACAAGAAAGAAGTGCAGATATACTAAGATACTGCACTTCTTTTAGATAATCTTTAATTAATTAAATTACTATAAACATATACCTTATAATTAATGTAAATTCATCAACTATATCTAATATAGTACATTACATATAATTCATTAATCACACCATAAAGACTTGAATATAATTATATAAATCAACTATAATTCATAATCAGCTGTATTATAATTAGTCAAGTTCTGGCTCTATAAGACCATATGTATTGCCTTTTCTCTTGTATACAACATTAACTTCTTCTGTCTCTGAGTTGAAGAATACATAGAAATTATGACCTAATAATTCCATCTGGACACATGCCTCTTCAGGATCCATTGGTTTGATACCAAATCTCTTAGTTCTTATAATCTTAACCTCATCTGTTGGCTCATATTCATTCTCTACAAATTCCTTGGCAAATGCGGCTTCATTGTGATGCTTGTCTACAATCTTGTTCTTATACTTCTTTAACTGTCTCTCAATTACTTCCTCAACAAGATCTATAGACACATACATATCACTGCTTACCTGTTCACTTCTTATAATGTTACCTTTAACAGGTATTGTAACTTCTATCTTCTGCCTTTCTTTCTCAACACTTAATGTTACATTGACTTCTGTCTCTGGTGCAAAAAATCTATCCAGCTTACCTAACTTTTCCTCCACTGCTGATCTTAAACCATCTGTTACATCAATATTTCTTCCTGTAATAATAAAACGCATGATGTCCAACTCCTTCTATCACTTTATTATCGTGTTGCCTGATTAAGGAATGTTGCCAATTCAATTGTGCTTCATTGTGCTTCACGACTTTTGATAATGTTATTATAACACAATTTTACATTTAGACAAGTAAGTTCACACAATTTACAGATATTTTATTAATTTAGTAGTCAAAGAGCCGTAAAAGCCCTGTAATACTGGCATTTCAAATGTCAAGCACTAATACTGGTATTTTTTTAACAATTTAAAATTTTGTATAATTGAACAAAACATTTATTCTGTTATCCACGATATAATCCACAGTGTTTATCCCCATATCAAATTGTGGATAATGTGGATAACTTGGTGTATAACTATTTTTCTAAGCAATTCCACACTTTTTATCTGTGGATAACTCCTTGATTATCTGTCAATTTGTGTCGAATAACTTTCTGAGTTTTTTGTAAGCATTTACAAATTTAGTAAGTATGCACAAATCATTAAATGTCAAGCTTGTCCAATGTATTTTTTTGATATAGAATGATAAATACAGTATATGCTCACATTGACATTATTATGTTTAAATATCAGATTATTGTGACACAATAAGTGCTGATGTGTGCAAAAATCATTCATAGAAATGAGGGTTTATTATGGAAACTAATGTATCCACTGTCATAGTGGTAACCGGTGCTTCACGCGGAATTGGCAAAGCTATTGCTTTAAGCCTAGCCGCACCTGATACAGCACTTATTATCAATTGTTCCAAAAGTGCTGGCAGGCTTGAACTTGTCAAAGAAGAAATTATTAAAAAGGGAGCATTGTGTGAAACCTTTGTCGGGGACGTCAGCAATTATTCAACAGTTAATGAAATGTTTGACCTTGCCATAAGCATTTATGGAAAAGTAAATGTTCTTATTAATAATGCAGGAATTGCATCTATAGGACTATTTCAGGATATGACACCTGATATGTGGAATAATATAATGTCTGTCAATCTAAATTCTGTATACAACTGCTGCCATTTTGCAGTGCAGGATATGTTAAGACGTCATTGCGGAAAAATCATCAACATATCATCAGTGTGGGGCTTGTATGGTGCAAGCTGTGAAGTCGCCTACTCTGCTACCAAGGGGGCAATCAATTCTTTTACCAAAGCTTTAGCTAAAGAACTTGCGCCAAGTAACATACAGGTTAATGCAATAGCCTGTGGAGCTATAGACACTGAGATGAATGGACATTTAAGCCCTGAAGAGCTTCAAGAATTAGCAGAAGAAATTCCTTGTGGAACACTTGGCTCACCTTATGGGGTTGCCAATCTTGCAAAGCTTATTTTAAACTCCGACAACTACCTTACCGGACAGATAATACAATATGATGGAGGCTGGATATAATCCCAGTCTCCATCATTAATTTCAGAACATTTTCTTATCAACCTGTATTACTGCTCTCCAGTTCTCGTGCTTATCGCGGAGTGCATCTTTTATCCTGCTAACTATCTCATCGTCTTTCATATCAAATCCAAATGGAACTAACACATCAAATATAAGATTAGTTATATGTGGTCCTTTTATTGTTCTGAAATCATGCATGCTTATATCCGGTGATATATCATCAATTATTTCCTGAACAACCGCTTTCTGTTCATTAATAACCTCATCATCTGTTATTACAGGATCCATATGTATACTTATAAAACAGCCCATTCGTTTTTCTATACGGCGTTCTGCCATATCCACACAGTCGTGTGCCACAAGAATATCCATATCCGCCGGAACTTCAGCGTGTACTGATACGAATACTCTTCCCGGTCCATAATTATGAACAATTAAATCGTGGACACCTATAATATGTTCGTCCTCTAATATTAACCTTTCCAGCTCCTTTACAAATTCTTTTGATGGTGGCTGGCCAAGAAGTGGCGAAAGCGTTTCTTTAGCTGCTTTAAATCCTGCTATTATTACAAATAATGCGACAAACGCTCCTGCATAGCCATCGATATCTACATTGGAAAACTGTGTAATAAGCACGCCGAACAATACAACGGTAGTGCTTATACAATCTGATAAACTGTCTGTTGCTGTGGCTTTCATTGCCGCAGAATCTACTTTATCTCCAAGCCGTCTGTTAAATTTAGCCATCCACATTTTTAAAAGAATAGAAAAAATCAGTATTATAATTGAAATAAAGCTGAATTCCAGAGGCTGTGGATTGAATATTTTCTCAACTGAGCTTCTTAACAGCTCAACACCCATTACAATAATGAGCATTGATACAATAAAGCCTGATATATACTCTATTCTTCCGTGCCCATATGGATGTTCCGAGTCCGCCGGCTTGGATGCAAGCTTAAAACCCGCAAGTGTTACTATTGATGAACCTGCATCTGATAAGTTATTAATTGCATCTGCCATAATTGACAATGATGATGTAAGAAATCCAGCCGTAAGCTTTGTAAGAAATAGTACAATATTACATATAATTCCAACAATTCCTGCAAATATTCCATACTCCAGCCTTACTTCAGGATTTTTCGTGTCTTTATAATTCTTAACAAATATTCTGCATAATACGTTAATCAACTCTGTTCCCCCTTTTTTATAAATCCACATAATAACTTGAATAACAATTTAAACAATAACAATCCGCATACTATTACATTTTCTTAATATTACAATCCTTCCTGTGAATTTATACTATATTCTATACCTCAATAATTCCTTACATTATATATGATTTGAATACATTTTTGAAGTTTAATTTTAAAAAATTATATTATCATATAGACAGCTGATACATTTTTGACACTCTCATATTTGTATTTTAATATATATTATATTAAGCTTATTAATGAACTAACACTTGTAAAAGAATTCAACAACGGAGGATTTAATTATGCAGACTAAATTTAATTATGTTAAACCAAGCGAATGTAATATCGACTACCACAATCTTATTAATTATGCAAAACGTCTTGAAAATCAGGATATCCCTATGCACAGCCTTATAATTATGCGTGGAAACAATATATGTATGGAAAGCTATTACAAGCCTTATGACAACAATTCACTTCATCGTATGTTCTCTATGACAAAGTCTTTAGTATCTTTGGGCATTGGCTGTCTGTATGGCGAACACAAGTTATCATTAGATGACCATATTGTTGATTATTTTAAGGATAAACTTCCCCAAAATGGAGCTTATGATTATATGAAAATGCTTACTATAAGGGATATGCTTACTATGAGAACGTGTCACGACAGCACCACTTATAAAACTGCTGGCACAACCGACTGGGTGGGCTCATTCTTTACAGTCAAGCCTGTTCACGCACCTGGCACACAATTCTCTTATGACACTTCATCAACTCACGTTCTTGGTGCTCTTATTGAAAGATTATCTGGAATGAGACTTATTGACTATCTTAAAGAAAAGTTCCTTAATGAACTGGGATTTTCTGAAGATACATTTATTCTTCCTGACCCTTGTGGAATTCCTATGGGCGGTTCTGGAATATGTGCAAGACCTGTTGATATGCTTAAAATAATCTATCTTATATCTAAAGACGGTGTATACAACGACAAGCAGCTTATTCCAGCAGATTACATCAAAGCCGCACGAATGAAACAGAGCGACCCTTATGGAAAGAGCGGTACATTGGAAGAAATGCAGGGTTATGGTTATCAGATATGGATCACTCGCAACGGCGGATATGCCCTCTATGGTATGGCGGGACAGCTTGCCCTTTATGTTCCTGATAAGGATATCTATATGGTAACAACCGCTGATACCCTTGGACGTCAGGGCGGCGTACAGTGCATATATGATGCCTTCTGGGAAGAAATCTATAATAAAATTGATGACGAAGCATCTGTTAATAACGAAACCGATGTACAGCTTGCAGAATACAATGCCTTTATTAAAAGCCGTGAATTATTCTGCCTTAAGAACAGCACTGCTTCCTCATATGAGAATTTAATCAATAATGTTACATATGTATGTGATGAAAATGTATGTAAAATGACCGCTGTAAAAGTTACAATTCATAATGCAGACAATGCCAGCACGGACACTAATAACACTACCAGAAAATGGGGAACAATAACCTATACTAACGAAACAGGCACACATAGCATTGACTTTGGATTTGGTTATAACATCGTATCTGAATTTCCTATATACAATTTCAGATGTGCTGCTTCTGCTGTTTGGAAATGTGACAATAACCTTCTTATTAAAATACAGATTATAGACTCTGCTATTGGCAACCTCTATATATCTTTATCTTATAAGGATAATTATGCTTCTGTATTCTTAAAAAAATATGAAGAAACATTTTTCAATGAATTCAATGGTGTGTTTGGTGCAATCAGAAGCCTACAGTAACCCGATTGAATATTATTACAGTAACATAACTAACGAATCATATAATAAAATGACATAGCGGCAGTGATTTATTAGTTCACTGCTTCTATGTCATTCTTATTACAATAGTGACAATCACATTTTATTAATAATTTACCATATCAAGAATTGTGGCAATTCTCTGTGTATAACTGTGCCTTTGTTTAACTATGTTATAGCCGTTAAGTGCAATCTGTCTGCGCTCATCTTCGTGTGCCAGATAATATTCGGCTTTGCGGCAGCAGTCATTAATGTCCTCATAGTACACGATATCTTTTCCATTTTCAAAATAATCTGGAAGCTCAACCTGAAAATTCGTAAGCAGAAAGCCTCCTGCTCCTAATATGTCCCACACTCTTAATGGTATACCCGTCCTTATATTTCTTATTGTCATATTAAGATTAATTCTCGAATTGTTAAATACGAGAGGCATATGTGTCATATAAGCTACTGCCCCCCTGTAGTCAATTCCTTCCAGCTTACTGTCAATCGTGTCTGTATACAAGGCAGTATTATACCCCCTTAATGTCTTTGACAACCTGTTAAGCGTACTTACACGTTCTATATTAGCAATCTTAAAGCCCAGAAATGTAGACTCAAACACAAGCCGTATATCAGAAAATGCCCTGTCCCCCTGCCTGAAATCTATTATCTCCGACAATTCCTTTAATATATCTACTGTCAGCAAATCGTCTATTATGTTATCCCCATATATATTAAGCTGTGCAAGCATTGCCGCATCAAAATACCCCTTCATATATGGCGGCAGTTTATCTTTAATATCATCATAAGAATTCTGATGGTACATACTTCCAACGAATGAAACATCAGCTGCAAACCTCTGCCGGTCTTCTTTGCTCTGCTGACCAATCAGCTTATCAAGCCTTTCTGTATTAACAGCAAGCGGAAGATAGTATACATTTTGGACACCCATCTGCTTTAATTCATAATAAAAGAACTTATCAAATATAAATATATAATTACACGAATTAAATACAGACTGGTGATAAAGAGATATAAGCGGACTGTCTACTGTCCATGCAATATACTTCTTTCCAAGCTTTTCACATACATCTGATATATGTGGAAAATAGTTAAGAGAAAATACTATATCATATTCTGAAATCACATCTGATATCTCTTTCATATCGTGTTCTTTATAGCCTGTGATACTGTTACTGTTGACAGGCTTTTCTTCATACATATCAACGGTATGTCCGAAATATTCAAACGCTTCGGCTACATCGCTTTGATTGTATACTTTCCATTTGTACATTAGGATTTTCAAATTGGGGGTCACCTGCTTTTCTTTTAATTTGTGGGAGTGCTTTACAAAACTTTTGTTGTGGTAATGGACGAACGGACGTAGTGTGGCATTAATATATTACCGCTGGGCACGCTCCCGCTACTT
>OGJW01000325.1_pt1 | contig 12117 bp, 10 predicted proteins | sample 1572361 | NCBI WGS metagenome assembly OGJW01 (sample SAMEA2582078, study PRJEB24529) | metagenome | biome: Human gut stool | place: China | collected 2011 | reverse complement strand
AGTATTGTCGGGTTATATGGCTTGGTTATATAATCATCTGCCCCATAACTCATTGACAGCACCTCATCACTCTCTGATGTTCTGCTCGTCACCATAATTACCGGTATATCCGTCTCTTTTCTTAACTTTCTTAATACAAGCTCTCCGTTAAGCTCTGGAATGTTAATATCCAGAAGCACAAGATCTGGCTTTGATTTTATAATCTGTCCTGCCGTATCTGAAAATGTACTTATATATTCTGCCGCATATCCTTCATTACGCAAAAGTTCAATAAGCTCATTTCGTAATACCTCATCATCCTCAACAACTAATATCCTGCTCATTATTCTTCTCCATTTCTGCTCACATTTCTGCCACGCTTATGTCACACTTATACGCAGCTTTTACCTGCTTTAAAAATGTAATAAATAATCCCTGCCGCATCTGCTAAGAACCAGCCAATAGGAATAGCCACCCATATTCCAATAACCCCAATTGCTGATATTCCAGATAAAGTGTATGCAAGCACAACTCTTGTTCCAAGTGATATCACTGTAAGCACAACTGACATCATCGGCTTATTGATTGCCCTGTAATAGCCATACAGCATAAATAATATTCCAATTCCTATATAAAATGTTCCCTCCATTCTAAGATACACAGCTCCCGCATTAATTACTTCCACGCTTGAATTATCAACAAATATGCCCATAAATGTGTCTGCAAATCCACATACAACTGCACTTATGCACATGCAGAATATAATAACGCTTACTACTGACTGCTTTATTCCTTTCTTAATACGCTGTCTCTGCCCTGCCCCGTAATTCTGTGCAACAAATACTGAAAACGCATTTCCAAAATCCTGTACCGGCATATATGCTATGGTATCTATCTTTACAGCCACTGCAAACGCTGCCATAATCACTGTACCAAAACTGTTTACTATTCCCTGTACGCATAATATTCCAAAATTCATAACCGACTGCTGAAGACAGGTAAAGCCTGATAAAGAAAATATATTCGTTATATTTTCTTTATTAAACTGCATATCGTCTTTATGTATCCTGTATTCAGGATAAGCCGCAATCATATATATAAATATCCCTATTCCAGATATATACTGTGCTATCACTGTTGCTGCTGCCGCACCCTTAATTCCCATATTAAAACCTGCCACAAACAATATATCTAAAAATATATTAAGCACAACTGATACTGATAGAAATACAAGGGGAACTACCGAATTGCCAATTCCCCTTAATATATTAGACACATAATTATATATGTATATTGCAATAAAACCTATAAACACATATATAAGATATTCTTTCATATCTCCGGCAATTTCATACGGAACCTGCAAAAGTAATATAATCTTATCAACTAATATATAGAACAATGCCATAATCACAACAGCAATTGCACATATCATAGATGATGATAAGAATATTCCATTACGGATAGCCTTAACATCTTTTCTGCCATATGCCATAGACACAAATGAACTGCTGCCAAGACATAAACCTATAATTACTGATGTAAGAAATGTCATAAGCGTATATGACGAACCTACTGCCGCCAGTGCATTATCACCTACATATCGTCCAACAACCCACGTATCTACAAGATTGTAAAGCTGCTGTAATACATTTCCTAACATAAGAGGAAGTGCAAATCCCCATAAGCCTCTCGTTATATTTCCTTTTGTCAAATCCGTACTTCTTGCCATAATACTGCTCCTTAAGTAATTCTCTTGTAAAAAAGACTTCTTAAATAATAGTTACCAGAAATTAAGCTTTAAAATTATTATTCAAGATTTAATTTCTTATCGAGTATATATATTGAGGCAGCCACAAACGCAATAAACATAACTACTGACATCACAACCGAACCTGTCATAATATGTCCGAATTCTTCAAACTTAAATGCCACATCACTTCCCTTTACAGATTCCTTAATCATCTCTTCAAACATATTACCATTCCCCTTTATTGGCGTAAGTAAAAGCACAATAACATTCAATATCTGTCCAACAATATACACTGCAATATATGTTACAAATGAGAATGCATCCCTGTTGCCATTGGCTGTATATCCCATACACATACAGAAAAAGAACATTGCATACATATATATCCCTGACAATATAATCAATATAATTATTAATGTGCAGAAACTGCCTTTATATCCTAACACATTTAACTGCTCATTAATACTCTCTGGCACTCTCCATATCCAGTCTACCCTTGCAATTGCTATACATACAGAAACAATAATCACTACAAAATTAACAAGATATATAATATATCCTGATATAAGCTTGCATACATATATAAGCCATACAGGAACTGGAAGTGTGTGGGTAAGATAGCCCTCATCTTTTAACATGCTTCTTCTAAAATATAATATCACAAATACTATGCTTACAATAAATAAAACTACGCATACAATTACATAAACTGCTATCATAACCGGATATGCCACTGGTGTAATGCCATTATCCGGAACATATTCTGACAACATATGTAATGCCCAGCACCCAAATGCTGCAAGTAATGTAACTATATATAATGCAATGTGCTTTTTAAATAATTCTTTCAAATCATATTTTATTAATCTGCCTGCTGTTAATAACATACGAACACCTCCCTGAATAATGCGTCAACACTCTTATTGTATTTGGTTCTTATATCATCAACTGACTCCTTAAGATATACCTCGCCCTGTTTTATAAATACAACCTCGTCAAGAACATTTTCTATATCACTGATAAGATGTGTTGTTATAACAACTGTCGCATCTTCATTATAATTGCTTATTATTGTCCGTAAAATGTAATCTCTTGCCGCAGGGTCAACGCCACCCATAGGCTCATCTAAAAGATACAGCTTTGCTTCCCTGCTCATAACAAGAACTATCTGCACCTTTTCCCTTGTTCCTTTAGAAAGTGACTTTATCTTATCCTGCTCATTAATTCCAAACTTCTCAAGCATATCAAGTGCTTTCTGCCTTGAAAAATCCTCATAGAAATCCGCAAAATAGTCAACTGCTTCCTTTACTTTCATAGATGGGTTAAGGTATGTTCTTTCTGGAAGATATGACACTATCTTCTTAGTATCAACACCAACTGGATACCCATTAATTATTATCTGTCCTGACGTTGGCTTAAGCACACCTGCCATCATCTTAATAAGCGTACTCTTGCCGCTTCCGTTAGGACCTAGTATTCCTATAATCCTGCCACTCTCCAAAGAAAGTGACAGATTATTCATAGCATTTTTCTTTCCGTAGCATTTGCCTAATTCTTTAATCTCCACCAAATTGCTCATATATCCTCCATTCTAAGATAAATTAAAGCACAGTTATAACATTTATTCCTTGTTGTAACTTTTATTCTTCCATACGGCTGATATATCCCTTATACTCTGCAAGTGCTTCTTCTGGAGTAAAACCTATCTTTTTCATTCCATTATAGAAGCTCTCACAAAGCTCTATAGCCATATCCTGCTTTAACCTGTCTATCTTTTTACCTCTGTCTGCAACTAACCTTCCAGATGTTCTCTGTGATTCAAGATAACCTTCTCTTTCAAGCTCTGATAAAGCCTTCTGCATTGTGTTAGGATTAACCCCTGCCTCTAATGCAAGCTCTCTAACAGGCGGAATCTTATCGCCAACTGCAAGCTTTCCACTGGCTATCTGAACTTTAAAATGCTCCATTATTTGCAGATATATAGGGACATCGTTACTAAAGTTCCAACTCATAACTTATTTCTCCTGCTTATAATCAATATTGATAATTCCCATATGGTAGTAATGCATAAACAATATATGCGCCTTACATTGTATTATTGTATTACTCTATTAGTACAATAATACATAGTTAATAAAATGTCAATATATTTATTCATCGTCTCTGTGCTCTCCACCCCACTTGCACATTGCAACAAGAACCGGTACTAATGACTTACCTCTTTCTGACAGGCTGTACTCTACTTTTGGTGGAATTTGAGGATACTCTTTTCTTACAATAAGCCTGTCCGCCTCCATCTCCTTTAATGTGGCACTAAGTGTCTTATGTGATATATTTCACATACATTTTTTAATCTCACTATACCTCATAAACTCCTTATGATTAGCCAGCCAGTACATAATCACAAGCTTATACTTCCCACTTATAAGCGACAAAGTATACCCAAAATCCGTATCACCAATCCCCTCCCCCGTCTGACAACACAAACTACACATCTCTTTCATAAATCCAACTCCTTCCTAAGTTATTAAAAAATCCCGCCAATCGCAACCGCCCAGTTGTGAAGAACGTGTTGTATTGCAAGCTGGGTACTGTTGAAACCGTCGGCACTTAGCGGCTGTCCTTTAGCCGCTTAGTACCGCTACGGTTTCAAGTAGCGAGAGCGTGCCCAGCGGTAATACAACACGTCCTCCACAACGTCCGTCCTCCATTACCCCTCCGCCAGAATTTTTTCACTCCACACTAACCTAAAGGAAAGTATATAACCTAAATGTGCGTACTTCCCATTTATATAATTATAGGTTATATTCTAAATTGTAACAAGAATTATTATACAACCACACCTATTAGATGTACCCTATTCATCAGATTGGAGGATTATGAAATTTAGTATTGAAGAACTTCGCCCGATAAGAAATGGTATGACTATCTCAAGAGATTCCAGACTTGGTAATTCCACCAAAGTAACTTACTTCTCTATGGGAAAGGATACTTCCATAAGTCAGGAAAGTTATGACAGAATGACTATGTATATTGTAGCTTCCGGCTGGGGAGAATTCATTATTGGAGAAGAACCTAAGACTATTAAATTACAGCCAGATGAACTACTTATTGTACCAACAGGTACATTATGTGGAATGCAGACATCTAACGGAATTGTGTATACAGAGATTATATGTACAGGAAAGGATATTAATATGAACGCTAACGTAAAAACTAATGAAGTATTTGCACTTAAGAACCTTATATCTTATGAAGAAGGCAGTATTGCCAATATGGATGTGGTAAGCACTCCTGATATGAAGTATGTCCTTATGGCATTTGATGAGGGAACAGGTCTTACACCTCACAGAGCACCTGGTAATGCTATCGTATTCGCACTTGAAGGCAAGGCAACTATCGGATATGAAGGTAAGGATTATGAGCTTTCCGAAGGAGAATGTTTCCGTTTTGAAAAGAACGGACTTCACAGCGTAACAGCTAATGGAAAGTTCAAGATGGCACTTTTACTTGTGTTAGAGTAATTCCAAAAAGCAGTGATGAATGACGGACAGCTATTACTAACGGACGTTGCGAGGCTCTGCTATATTACCGCTGGGCACGCTCTCGCTACTTGAAACCGCAGCGGATACTAAGCGGCTAAAGGACAGCCGCTAAGTACCGGCGGCTTCAACAGTACCCAGCTTGCAATATAGCATAGGCTCACAACTTGGTGTAGATTGTTGTGACGTGTGGACACTGTTCTTTGTAGATGAACTCTGTAGAGTGTTATGACTATATCGTATATTATTCGCTTTGGTATGATATTTAAAAATGCTCCTTTCCAGATGATTGGTGAATTGGGATTTACCTGTTAGCTGGATGGGAGCATTTTTTCATATCTTATATTGGCTTTTGTTTCTTACTACTTACCTGTTGGTTTGGCTTTCTTGTGCTTTATTATTATTATTGTGGCAAGAAGTATTATGGCTATAGCGGCGGCTATGGAGTAGATTATTTTGTTGGAGTTCTTGTGTATAAGAGCAAAATCGGCTTCGTATGGGATTACGGCTGTTATGTAACTGCCGTTCTTTTTCGTGTCTGCTTTGACCCAGTTGTTGCCGTCTTTATCTACATACCATATTTCATTGCTGCCATCACTATCTTCTACAAGAAAATGACCTGTAACAGTATCCTGCTGGCTTGTGTGAGAGCTTAATATCTGCCAGCTATAAGCATATACTACATCTCCTGACAGACCGCTTATGTCACAAGTCCTGGTTACAAGCTTGTCATCGTTGTAGAACTTGCCTTCTGCAAGGAATAATATTTTGCCATCTGCATTTTTCTCATTAGATGCAAGACTTTCTGTCCAGAGGTGATATTCTGCCTCAACAACTTTATTCTGTGTTATAGGACTTACTGTAATATCTTCCGGCCATTCACCATAGTATCCGTCTTTCTTTGGTATTGATGGCAGATCTGATGTTGTAATATTGCCATTGTAGGCTATTATCTTAGTTCCAACAACGTAACCATCAGCTTTAAATGTTATTGTTATCTGATGAAAGCCTTCTGGAATATTATCAAGTGACATAACATAATCATAAGTCACCTTATCAGCAACACCACTATAATTAATATCATCTATGCCGCCTAAAGTGTCACTCACAAATATATTATTTCTTATGCTTCCCTCTGAATCAGTAGTTCCAGCAATCACACCTTTTTTCTCACCATCACCGCTGATTGTTGCAATGGACACATTATTCTTAACTGTGTATCCCTGTCCGCATATTCCGCCTGTGCAGCTGTCGCTTTCAACATTGCAGAGGCTGTAATTATCTGATACTGCACTGACGCTGTTACCAGCTATTCCACCTGCGTAATCACCAGTTTCAGACTTAACACCCCCATAGCCCTCGCAGCCATATATAAGTCCTAATTCCTGCAAACCAGTTATTCCGCCTGCACAATCTTTTCTGGAAGTAACCTCTCCATAATTAACACAGTATATTACTATGTCATTAACTGTTGAACGAAGCTTGACATTTGTTGAACTTCTTAAATCCAGATCATACTCAGGGTCTACATCATATTCAATGTTCATAGTTCCTGTTATTCCGCCTACATTAAGGTCGCCATATACAGCTCCCCTGTTCACCGATTTAGTTATAACACCATCCGTATTCTCCGCATTTTCCGCCGTGGAAATATCTTCTATATGGCTGTCATCACCTGTAACAAGCTGTGCTGTATCATTCACGGTACTTCCTATATTGTTAATCTGCGAAGAAATTGTGTTGATACTGTCAGAAATATTCTGTATCTGTTCATCAAGAACATTTACAATCCCCTGAATATCTCCTGTAATATTGCCTGTTCCAAGCTGGTCTGATACATCTTTCACAAAATCTTCTGCTGTATCACTCGAATCTGCCATTGTGTTACTGATGTCCTTAAGATTATCATTAATGATATCCCACTGCTCATCAATAGCATCTTTCTGGGAGTCTGATAAAATTTTATCATCACCCTGAATGTCTTTTATCTTATTAAGTGCATTATTAATATTGTCAAAATACTCTCTTGTATCAGGGTTATCCTGCATAGAGTCAGATACTTCCTTTAAAGAGTCCGATAATACATCAACATCTTCCTTATACTGGTTCGTAATGCTTTCTGCATAATCTCTTGTCTTAGATGAAACACTGCTCATTGAATCTGACAAGCTGTTTAATGTATTGCTTATGTTATTAACAGAGTCCTGAATTGTATCAATTCTGTCCTGTAAATATTCAGACTCTATATAAGGCTCTGCCTGTCCGACAATACCGCCGACATCTTTTCTGCCGTATATATCGCCTTCGTTGATACAGTTAAGTATCTTTCCATTCTGGCTTCCTGCTATTCCACCAACATTATAACCTGTATGGTTATATCCAATTGTTCCATAATTTGTACACGATGAAATAACACCAGATGAATTACCTGCTATTCCACCCATATCGTTACGGTCTACAACGTGCTGTGTAATATTAAATGTTCCAACATCAACTCCACCGACATCAAATGATGAATCTAATTCATCTGTATTAACGCGGCTTCTTGATACACATTCACTTATAAGTCCTTCATTCTTGCCTGCTATTCCACCTGTCTGGTTAGTCGCTGTAACAACAGCATCACTAAGACAGTTAGTTATATTAGCACCCGGCTTATTAATTCCTGCAATTGCACCTACATATGTTGTACCATTGACTTTTCCATAAAATATGCAGTTAGTTATTATACCATAATTAACACCGGCAATTCCGCCTATATTCTTCTGTGTACCAGATGTATTAATGCTTCCTGATACATTAAGATTGCATACATAAGCATTTTCTCCAAGATAACGGAAAAAACCGTAATCAGAACCTTTATAATCGATATTAAAGCTTCTTACTGTATGGTTAGCACCATCAAATGTTCCATCAAAATATGGTATGCCTTTAAAATCTGTATTCGATAAATTGATATCTGTTACAAGTCTTACCGTCCTGCCCCTGCTGTAACTGTCGTATTTACAGTTATTGGCAAATTCAATAAGTTCCTTGGCACTTGAAATTACTATGACATCACTGTCAGCTTCCTCTGCCTGTGCCATATATGGAATAATATTTCCAAATGCCGTAAAGATAATGAGCAGTGACAGCATTACTGCAATTATTTTATTAAATTTTGTATTAAGCTTTACCATTACTGCTCATCTCCTTTCTCTGTATTGTTCGTAACATTTTCTGTATTATCCACACCATCACTTTTATCTGTTAATAAAAGATTATCTGTATCTTCATATGTAACCTGTCCCTGACGTCCTGGAATTACTGAATCAACTGATACCTTCATCTGTCCCTGGAATGTTCCCTGAATGTCAGCATCAATCTCACCCTGTACATAACCTTTGACGTGTCCTGTAACTCTTACCCTGCCGGCAACTTCTTTCTGTGGTCTTGCAATATTCATTGTAAGAGCTGTCTTTTCAATAATTATATCTCCAAGTAAAAGTATCTGTGGAAGCACGAATAATACAAGGATAATTGATATTAATGTACCTCGTCCAAGTGCAACACCTATTGAAGCAACTGTCGCATCAGAGGCAATCTCACCTATAAGGAAGCCTGCACAGGTAAGAATTGAACCTGATGTAAATATTGTTGGGAATGACTGGTTAAGTGTCTCAATCATTGCATCTTTAAGCTGCATTTCCTTCTTTAACTGCAAATACCTGTTAGATATAACAATCGCATAATCGATTGTAGCACCCATCTGTATTGCTGATACAATCAGGTATGCAATAAAGAATACTGTCTGTCCCTGTAATGCCGGTACAGCAAAGTTAACCCATATACTTCCCTGAATAGTAAGAACAAGAAGCACTGGAAGTCCTGCTGACTGGAATGTAAAGAACAGAATTATCATAACAAAAAGTGCAGTAAGTACGCTTATAATAATATTATCTGATGCAAATGATGACTCAAGATCGTGGTCACTTGTAGAATTACCAACAAGGACTACATTATCTGTGCCATAATACTGAGCTGCAATACCACGGATTTCTTCCAATGCATCATATGTTTCCTGACCTTCTACCGGAAGTGAAAGGTTAAGCACAAATCTTGAATAACCGCTTCCCTGAAGCTGTAGCTGTGCATCGTGGAGTGTATCATATAATGTATTAAGCTTATCGTCCAAATCACTATCTAATTTTACATAACCTTCCCTATACTGGTCATAAAGGAATAAGAACATATCAATAATAGGAACCTCATAATCATTAACTCCTGTAAATACAGGACCATACTGCTCATGATTATAAGCATATGCCATATAAAGCACATCAACTACTTCCCTGTCTATATCAATCAATTCAGCAAATTGTCTAGGATTTAACTTATCCGTAAGCACATAATCATCATTAATTGACACATTTGCAAGACCAAGTGTTGATGTAACATAGCTTAGATTATCTAATTTGCCTAACACTCTCTTCTCTGACTCATAATCGCCCTTTGGCACCATAACAACTAACTGGTTGCTCTTGCCAAATGTATCTTCTATTCTTTCTTCTGCTATCTTAGCATTACTCTTCTTCGCACTCACAATGGAGCTTGTATCATAAATATACTGGCAGTTATTTGAAAATACAGCAGCTGCTATAAGGAATACTATAAATAAAGGTGGAATTATGTATTTGGTCTTATTAGCAAATTTTCCAACAATTGTAATCTTTGGCACATAACATTTGTGATGTGTATTATCAATTCCCCTGGCAAATATAAGCAGTACTCCCGGCATAAGGAAGAATACTGATATAAGACTTATAATAATAGCCTTAACCAATATAATACCCATATCATAACCAAGCCTGAACTGCATAAACATCATTGCAACCATACCTGATACAGTTGTAAGTGATGATGAACTAATCTCTGGAATAGCCTTTGAGAGTGCAACCTTTACCGCTTCTTCTGCATTAAGCGTTTCGTGCTCCTCCATAAATCTGTCGCAGAGAATAATCGCATAGTCAATAGCCAGTGCAAGCTGTAACACAACTGCTATCGAGTTGGTGATAGATGAAATAGTGCCGAACCAGTAATTAGTTCCCATATTAAGAATTGCCGCAACACCAAATGTTATGAGCAATACTGGAATTTGCAGATATGCCTTTGTTGAAAGCATTAACACAACAACTATAATAATTACTGCCAGTACAAGAATAATGTTCATATCCTTTGACAATGATTCTGCGCTTTCTTCTTCCGAACCAACCTCCGTTGAAACATATACGTCATAATCTGATAACATATCCTTGACTTCATTCAATGCCTGTTTGCTTATATCCTCATCTTCCGTTCCGTCAAATGTAATATCAAACAAAGCATCTGTACCTTTATAATGGTCTGATGAGTCGTCAAATGTTACCTGCTTAACTCCATCAATATCCTCAAGTTCGCTTACAAGCTTGTCTGCCTGATTATAGGTGACATTGGTAAGCATAATCTTGGCACTGCCATATGTAACAAACTGTTCGTCCATAATAGACAATCCCTGTCTTGTCTCACTATCGGCTGGCAGGTATGATGTAATATCCTGATTGACCTGTACTTTATTGATAGATAACACACTATAAATAATCGCAAGAATAAAAAGAATTTCTATTGCTTTACGTTTATTCACAATAAATGTGGCTGCCGTAAGCCAAAAATTGCCCTTTTGCTTTTCTTCTTTTTCCTTCATAAATTCTTCTGTACATATAATTCACTAAATATCCTAATAATCTTCAATAAACTTTAATTATTAATCAGTTTCTTAAATGTACCGTCCTTTCTTCATTTTGCTTATTGTGTTTATAAACATAGTGTTGATTATTTTTATAGAATAATTATAATTATCATATAATATTTGCTCAATAATCAGTTTTGCACAAAGTGTTGATTAATAGACATTGTGTTGATATATGTCAATTAATTAAGAAAGATTTAAGAAAGGGTAATATATGGAAAATAATATAGACAGACGTGTAATGAGAACTAAAACACTGCTTATTCACAGCCTTTCCACTCTGATGAAACAAAAAAACATCAAAGACATAACTGTAAAGGAATTATGTGAACTGGCAGATATTAACAGGGGCACGTTTTATCTGCATTACAAAGATATATACGATATGCTCGCCTCTATCGAACAGGAGCTTAGCGACAAGTTCATACAGATATTTCAAAAATATAATGCCAGGAATACAAAGGATTTTCCTTATCCTTTATTCTTAGATATATTTGAATTTGTAAGCGATAATGCCGAACTTTTCCGCGTGCTTATAGGTCCTAATGGTGACATTTCATTTATTATGAAAATACACCAGCTTTATAATATGTACTGCATACAGACCGAAATCAGTAAATTATCGCCTGAACTTTCAATTAACTGTAAATATTACGGTAATTTTATACTTTACGGCTGTGTCGGTCTTATCGAACAGTGGCTCTCAAGCGATAATCCTGAGTCCCCACGCGAAATGGCTAAGCTTGTAACCAAGCTTGTATCAACTGGAGTTTTATCTTTAATAAAATAAATACTTAAAAGGTCTTCTTCTGTAATCAGAAAAAGACCTTTTATTCTTAGTACTCACGAATTCTTCTTTTCTTTCTCAGTCATAACTATTTCGCCCATGTAAGCTCTTCATTATCACTATTGTAATTAAATCTGCCATCGTTCTTTTCTTCAATAGCTTTTATCATATGATAAGTGTACTCATTATATGGTGTAGGAATTCCAAGCTCGGTTCCCATTCTCATTAAGGCACCTGAGAACATATCTATCTCAGTATGTCTCTTGGCATCGATATCCTGTAATGTTGAATG
>OGJW01000324.1_pt1 | contig 12211 bp, 9 predicted proteins | sample 1572361 | NCBI WGS metagenome assembly OGJW01 (sample SAMEA2582078, study PRJEB24529) | metagenome | biome: Human gut stool | place: China | collected 2011 | reverse complement strand
GCTCCCTCAGATGTAGAGGGTTTGATGACTGTCAGCGAGCGGCTTCTTGAAAGCAAGGCCATCACAAAATCATTGGTAATACGGAGATGTAGTTTAATTCGGAATTCTTTCTCATCATCTACAATGATCTCTTGGGAATGATGCAATGGAACAGATTTCAGGAAATTGCCATCCAAAGGGCTATAACTCAATTCGATCTCTTCTATAGGAATATTCGTCTGGTTCCAAATGCCATAACAATCTTTAAAAAGGCTGTTTATGTCTATGTCCATATTACGCTTGAATGTTTTTCCATACAATATCTGAGGGTCAATAATACAGTCCACGCTGAAAGTTTTCAATACGTTTTCTTCATAAGCAAGAAGATACCACCGATATTGGTCTTCTTTCAAATAGTGTGGCAGCACTTCTTTTTCACGCACCTTGCCATTCTCCCGGACATACATATATTTAAAAGTTATGGGATGTGAGAATTTAATAGCCTTGATTAGAAGTGGCAGATATTCGTTATTTACCGGACGATGATGTTCTGCAACTACATAAGTATGAAGGTCTGAAGAGGTGTCCAAAGCATTCAGTATATCAAAGTTAAGAAGGAGCCTTTCATACTGTTCTTTTTTCGTGTCATCCTCTTCATTGATATAATATCCGTTTCGTTTCTTGTCAAAACAGATGCGAATGCCGAACATCTCTTCTATCGCATTAAAGTCCCGTTGCAATGTTCTGAGGTCTACAGGCATCCCACCACGTTCTTCCATGCGGTGTGTCACATAATTTTCCAGTTCTTCACGGGGGACATACCGTTGAAGTCCTTTCAGTTTATTGATGATAACCAGCATACGCTGTAATCTTTCCAACTTTTTCCCCATATAATTATGAATTTGATTTTATTATGGGCAAAGATATTGAAGGCAAGCGACAAAACGTGTCGTTGAACAAATTTTATTCTGGTCCTCTTCTCTTTAATAAACTTTGGATATCTTTGCAACTCTAAAACAAATAAGATTATGACAAAAGCAGAAATTGTAAATGAGATTTCCTTGAAAACGGGAACAGACAGAAAAGAAGCACTTCAGATCGTGGAAGGATTCATGGATAGTGTTAAAAAGTCACTTATAAACGGCGAGAATGTATATTTGAGGGGATTCGGTTCTTTTACATTGAAACACCGTGCTGAGAAAGTGGCCCGTAATATCACCAATAATACTATCATGATTGTTCCGGCCCATGATGTACCCCACTTCAAGCCGTCCAAAGATTTTTCTTTAGATTAATTAATCTATGAAAATGGTTTCGGTGGATACTCATTACTGGTCTTAGGTCGTGGAATGACTAGTGACAAACCTTTGGATATGGATTTGTCATGAGGATTGAATAGGAGGATATATGTGCGGTAGATGAATCTTTGCTCTTGAAAGAAATGCGGAAGGAGAAACGTATAGGCTTTAGGGGATGAAAGTTCTGCATCTTCCAAACTATCCTACAAGTAGATTTAGTTATAAAATATCACTATATTTGCCACAAAACCTGCACTACAGAATAAAATAGCACCATGAAAGAGAGTCTTATACAAAGATTAGAACATATATTACAAGTAAATGCTCCTCGTGAAAACAAGGGGAGTTGGGGATATACCCCTTCAGCTCAAAATATTTTTAGTGCTGAAGGTTTTGATATTCTATTAAATGATAAGAAATTCCATTTCAAACCAGTAGCCAATCCAGATTTAAATGAGGCATTGAAAGCATTTCACTCCATTTTAGCTGAAGATTCACAATCAGAACATGCATATAATCTGAGTGAGATTATTTCACTTGATTCAACATCAAAATTTTATTGGAAAAACAGAGCAGCGGGACAGGGACATGTTTTAGCTCAACGTTATTTAGGTGATTGTTTTTATAACAGTGAAGGTGTTTCCCAAGATTATGTGAAAGCGGTAAAGTGGTATCAGAAAGCAGCTGAACAAGGGGATGACATTGCCCAATATTATTTAGGCTATTGTTATTATGACCCTGAAGGCGTTTCCCCAGATTCTACGGAGGCTGCAAAATGGTTCCGAAAGGCAGCTGAACAGGGAAATGTAGAAGCTCAATATTATTTAGGTGATTGCTATTACTATGGAGATGGAGTATCACAAGATTCTGCAGAGGCGGTAAAATGGTATCGCAAGGCAGCTGAACAAGGTAATTATTTAGCTCAAAGTGCTTTAGGTAATTGTTATTATTGTGGTAAAGGCGTCTATCAAGATTATATGGAGGCTACAAAATGGTATCATAAGGCTGCTGAAAGCGCCATGTTGTCTTCTCGAGATAATAATAATTTAGGTGATTGCTATTACTATGGAAAAGGAGTATTACAAGATTTTGCAGAGGCAGTAAAATGGTATCGCAAGGCAGCAAATTTAGGCAATGCTAATGCTAAAAATAAATTAGGAGATTGTTACTATTATGGTAAAGGAGTGCTTCAAAACTACACAGAGGCAGCAGAATTTTATTTAGAAGCAGCGATACTAAATAATATTGATGCTCAATATAGTCTAGGAAATTGTTATTATTATGCTAGAGGAGTACCTCAAGATTATGCTAAAGCGATTAGATGGTATCGAGCATCAGCAAATGAGGGGCATGTTGGTTCTCAGTACCACTTAGGTATTTGTTATTATTATGGTTATGGTATATCTAAGGATTATGCTAAAGCTTTAAATTGCTATATCAAAGCTGCAAAGCAAGGAAGTGTAGAGTCAAAAAACATTTTAAAGGATTTAGGTTATTCCTTTTAATCCTAAATAATAGTAAAAAATCATGGAAACAATTACTCGATATACCCAAAAAATATGCAACCAACTTCAGCAATGCAACTTACGTATTGAAAGCCGCAAAGAGATCATATGCTTCTTTCAATGCTGGATGCGTGTTTATCAGAATATATACTACCTGCGTGCATTGGAGGTATACCGACATGGTGAAAACTGTCATGTAGATATGACTTCTTTCAAAAAGGATATTTGGGAGGAAAGTATACATCGATTTAATCAACCAGAAGTGACATGCCTGTTGCATTTTGTCAAACCAGAAGAAATCCCATGCCCTTTGGAAGAAGAAACCTTATTTGAACAGCATCTCAAGCAAATGGCCCAACGTTTGTTGGAAGAGGTGGAAGAGCACAAAAACTGGGTTGTACAAGAGTTCGCAGAAAGCTTGGCAGAACATCCTATTCTCGAAATGCCTTATTTATGTACTTGTACACCTGAATTTTTATTCAACAAATTCACGGCTGAAAGGAATCAACATATAGTTTTGCACAACTATCCGAGCACTTATGAAAGAATGGATATTCAGGATGAAAGTAAAACTTATCATCTTTATATCCCGAAATTATTGCCATGGCAAATGAAGTCGGGACATCCTAATTTTCATCTTTCGGAAGGGACATATACATACGAACAGTTAGACAGACTGATTCTTACTATGCTGCTTAGTTTTCCGATAGAGAAATTAAAGATCAGTTTTTTGGATTTAGGTTTTTCTTCCTCTCTTACTAAATTGAGAAATAAACTTTCTGACGAATTAAAGAGAACTATGTTGTTCACCGCTGATGAATTAAAAAAATGGATAGACATTCGGTTGCAACAGCTCAGAGAGTCATTTGAAAAATGGGGAGACTTGATAGAACACAATGTGGAACAGAAACAGATAGAGGGGTGCTATGAAATATGTATCTTAAATGGAGTGCCTCTAAATGACAGCTTATGTGAACGATTGGGACAACTGATGAAAGATGGACATCATGCCGGTATCTATTTTGTTGTATTGGGTGATTTACATCCCAAGTGGGAAGAATTATCTCTGTTCTATTCACTGGACGTTTCCCATGAGAAGCTTTTCGACTCATCAAATCCGATCGCTTTATATAATCAAGAGGCAAGAGAAAAATTATACACACTGCTCAATGAACAAGTAATACAAGAACAGACAGAACGCAGTCGACAGGAAAAACAAAAACAAGAACATAGGCAGGAAGAATTATATTATCAACCTTTCATTGACGCAACCGAAAAATTTGTGGTTGATATAGGGGCGGAAGTTCAGAGTGGACAAACAATTTGTTTCCGACTGGACGAACAAACTCATGTACATGCCTTTGTTCTTGGACAGACTGGATCGGGAAAATCAGTGTTTCTCCATACACTCCTTAATAATGCCATGCTGAAATACAGCCCGGATAGTTTGCAATTCTATTTGTTGGATTTCAAAATGGGTGGAGTGGAATTGAACCGTTATCGCTCTTACCCACACGTTCGTGCTCTGTTAGTAGACGAAAGTGACCCGGGTATTACATTGGAGATATTGAAGGACATTCGAATGCGCATGAAAGAACGAGGAGAACAGATGCGCCAAGCAGGATGCCAAAACCTCAAAGATTATAATCGGGAAAATCCGAACCATAAAATGCCTCGATTAATCTTGTTGGTTGATGAATGCCATGCTTTGTTTAAAGATGGTCGACACAAAATCCAAAAAGAGATTGACCAAATCATTGAACAGATTGCAAAGGAAGGGCGTAATCAAGGTGTGCATCTGATTTTTGCGACACAAACCTTGACCGGATGTACGATTCCGAGATCCATCATCAATCAGATACCCGACCCCTATTTGCTAAAATGTTCACCTGTTGATGCCCAATTGTTTGTAGAGAATCCTACTAAGATCTTAAATCTGTTGACCTTGCATTGTGCTTACCATAAAGATCATGCCAGCAATCAGGATGAGTATTTTTGCCCCATTTTTCTCGGTAAAGAGAAAATGGATAATTGCCTAAAAGCATTGAATCAAAAAAGTTCAAGTCTGCAATTGGATTTCAGCACTTTCTATTTTACAGGAGCACAAAGCTATAAACTCCAGGAAGGATTGGAAAATATCTCTTACCAGAGGTATGCAGAGGCTTCACTTGGGCGAAGTCTGGAAGTGCAGTCTCAAAACATAGTGGTACGCTTGAAAAAAGATATAGCTCAAAATCTGCTTATTTTGGGAAACAATGAACAGGAACAGGGATTAAGGGTACTGCTTGTTTCAATAGTTTCATTGATGCATTATCATAAGGTAACTAATAAAGAAGCTTGTTTTATCTTCTTTGTGAACGAGAATTTGGATGACAACCCAGAACTGGAAGATTACTTGGATTTGCTTGCTGACTATGGAGTCGAAATATTGAATAACAGGCGTAAAAGGCAGGATATGCTACAACATCTTTATGACCGGATGAACCAATCGGAAGAAGATGAAACACCTCTATATTTGTTCGTTTCCAGTCAAGATAATTATGCCGAGCTGAAACAAAATGTTGAGTTGTCCGTGTCTCAGCCTGCAGAAGTGTTCAATAAAAACCAAAAAGAGGAAAATGAACTGTTTTTTGGAGGTCTAAGTTTTGGTGGTGAGGCAGCATCGAAAACGGTAACAACTCAACAAGCCTGGGAACGTATCTTAGAAGATGGACCGGAAAAGGGTATATTTACGCTCTTGCAACTAAGTAAGTTGGATAGGTTGTTATTTAAAGAGAGTGTATACGCTAAACAGGTCTATAAATATTTCCAACATATAGCATTCTTGCGTACTTTTGCAGAGGTGTCAACAATGTTCGGATTGGAAGATGTCCGATTAGATGAATTGTCAGACAGTCCGGAAAGGTTACGCCTCTGCTACTTAAATGCAGCAAACAACAAAAGTACTGTTTTGTCACCTTATCAGATTCCGACATCAGATGAAATCGAACAATTATTAAAAACTGAATAGATATGGATGTAAATGTAAGAAACGAAGAAGATTTATTGCATTTTGCTACAGGATTAAGCAACCTTAGCCAGGCTTTGGTTTCCAGCTTTTCGAAAGCGAACAATGAGATGAACCGAGTAAACGAAGGCTGGAATGACCAGCAAAACCAAAGGTTTATGGCACAATTTAGAGAAGCTACCGCTGCTATTGATAAAATCGCAAGAATGATGGAAGACTATAGTGGTTATATTCGCCGTTATGCTCAAGCAGTACAGCAAGCTAAAAATGTACGTTAATTATGAATGATATTTCAGTTCAACATATTAGTACCCTTTATAATTACAGTCATAGTGCCAGCTGTTTCTTGTGTGATATAGAGTCTGCGATAAATCAGTTAAAAAGCGATTTGGAGCTTTTATTTGCAGATTCCTATACACACGTCAATCGTATTCAAGACGCTTTAGAGTGTTATCAGTCGGATATTGAAGGCATCAACATGCAAATAGAGAATCTTCGTGATCGAATGAGAGCAGAAGAGGATCCACAAATAAGAAGAGAAATATCAGAAGATATACAAGGCATGGGTGAAAATTTATCTGAGGCAAAAGAAATGGTTCGAATATGCAAAGACGACATGAGACATGCGGAAGTGCTACGGCAAGAAATAAACATTAAAATTTCAATGGTTAAAAGCCTGCTGGATGAACTGAGAAGTTCTGTATCAATAGATATAGATGCTTCAACGGATTTTATTCGAAAATATATTAGCTATTTGCAGACTGCCACAACTACAATGTAAACTATAAATTTATGAATGTACCTATCAATGTCAACAGTATAGAGAACTTAAGATATACACTTTATACAAGTGCTAAGGCTTTAAACTGTGTGTGGAATGATAAACAATATGACTATTTTCTCCAACATTATGTACGACCTGTCACTGACGATGTTCAAGCTGCAACAAGCAGGCTAAATGAACAGATATCCTCTCTAAGAATTGTAGTGGAAGAATTGGAAAATTTGGCTTCAAAGTATTAGTTCTCTTGTTTTATTGTTTGCGATCCAAAAAGTTAACAATTAAGTTCGGAATACTTTGGATGGTCAGTATCATAGAAAGTTAGAAAGTTCAGTTTCCTCTTTTTGTTTTCGTCGAATCATCCCCAATCAGTATACTAATCCAATATCTGGTATTGGCCTTGATTTCCATCTCTGTGACTTTTCCAAGTTCAGCAATCAATATATACAGCACTAATTTTGAGGAAGCATATAAAACTGCTATTTAGTTGCTATTTTCCTTCTGTTTTTTAATCTCTTCTTTTAGTTTTTCATCATTTTAGTTGCCAGTGTTGGATTAATAATATACTTTTGCAGCCGTTACGGAATTCTACTCCTTTAATTTGTGAGACATTCCATGTATGTCTCTTGTACAATGTAGGTTTGGTAAGACTGTATCCTTATTGTTTTTTTATATTACGGCTGTTGATTACAATAGACCGGAGGTAAGGTTATATTCTTAAACAAATTTTGCATTGTCGCCTTTTTAATAAAATAATAAAGTCTTTTTATTCTTGTCACCAGTCTGGTACATACTTTATACTTTCAATTGTCAGGAATTGAAGGTTGGCGATTATTTGGCCTCAAAAGGCAAGACCTATTTTATTCCCATGATGTACAAGGAGAAGGTCACCAGAGAAGGTAAACATAAACGGGTACTATTACCGGTTGTACACAATCTGGTCTTTCTCCAAAAGGATGACAATGAGAAAAAAATATTGGAGTTCCTTTCTGAGAGTCCGGTACCTATATATATTCTCCGCAAGGAAAAAACACTGGATTGTTATGAAGTTTCCGATAAGGAAATGCTTGAATTCCGGACTCTTTGTGACCCCAATTTTTCCGATACATGTTTTATCAGTAATGACGAGGCTGAAACAAAGCCGGGGAAAATGGTAGAGGTCGTTCATGGTCCGTTCAAGGGAATGAGAGGCAAGCTACATCGGATAAGAAACCAGTTCTATTTTATAAAGAGCCTTGCCGGGCTTGGAGTGATGATTCGTATTTCACGTTGGTATTGCAAGGCATTGGATTGATACATTAACTATATATCTATAATTTTTATGCTGTCTGAGAAGATTCAAAATCTTTATTCTCTATCCTGGAAGCTGATCCATCTGGGATTGGACGGTACTCCCATTTATTCTTGTGAGTTTTCCCGTTTGAATGGCGAAGTCTTCCGTCTTTGTAATGAATTGTATGCTGAAGGATGCGAAGATGCTGCTGTTGAGGAGCGGGCATTCTTTTATTTGTCTCTATTGAAGGGGTATGTTGCCACTTTCTGTGATGATGGAGATAAACAAGACCGTATACAGTCTATTCTTGATCATTGCTGGGAGATACTTGAGCAACTTCCAGCTTCTTTATTGAAGGTTCGTTTATTGGTTTGGTGCTACAGTGAGACTTATGATGAGGAACTTGCCCGTAAAGCCCATGCGCTAATTGATACATGGAATCTTTCTGAGTTAACAGATGAACAGGAGGAAGTCATGGAGGAATTAAAAAACTTTGAGGAAAATCAGTATCCATGGGAGAAAGTGGAGGAGTAATAAAGATTCAGATTAAGACTTAAAATGTATTTGTTTGAAGTGATAAGCAATAGCCGTTATGATAACCAAAGAATGTAAGCGCTCAAAAATGGCTATTGATTGAAATGTCTATCTTCACTGTGAACAAAATTTTATAATTATGTATAGCAGTGAAGATTTTGAAAGATTTTATTTTCAGTACTAACTAGACCGGGGCTTTGTCTTATGGAGAATCTTTCCAATCGTTTTGCGTTAAGAACAAGGTTCCTTATAACCTCTTTCAAAAATGGTTTAAGAATACTCGCAAAAAAATAGTTGAAGTCCAGATTGATGATATTCCAGTTGTCAAAAAGAGGGAAAATTTGCGACAAGTAACCAATATCTAACAGTATCAAAAAGTAATAATGACAACCTTGTTCGAATTTGGATTGATATTCGCATCAGCAATGGATTACACTTATTTCAAAAGAATTTAAGCTATCGTGATTTAGTTCGGATGGAAGAGAAACTTGAGTGTTACCAGTTTTAATCATTTTTATTATGTTCGTGATTTTACCGGTATGCGTTATAAGCACATCCGGGTTTTGTCCACCAATCGTGAGCAACTTCATAGGGAACCAAGTGATGGAGATGTCTTTATTGTCATGTTGCAAAATCGAAGAAAATTTCGAATATTTTCATTTGATAATCGTCCATACAGTCTACTAGAGAAAAAGTTCGTTGCAGGCTATCAATTTATGAAAGTAAAGCGAAATGGAACAGATACTACCTATCGAATTGACTGGCAAGATGTGATCTTAATTTTTGAAGATTTTGCAACTAAAATGTTAAAAATTATATAATTAATAGATTTGTTTACTTGCGGTTTCGAGATTATTTTAATGATTATCCGCATGATGTCCGTCTATAAATTTTCGATCTAAAGTCGGTGTTGTAGTTGATAGCAGTGAATGCGAGTCTATCAAATAGTACCTCATCGAGATAGTGTCTGTTGAATTTATAACAGAACTCGTTTAGATAGTATTGTAAGTATTCGTTTTTAAGTTTATGATGAACGTCCAACAGAAGCCTTTTGGTATTACTTATTGTAATATGCATCCAGGGCAGGAAGACTTTAACGGCTTCTTTACCGGAAATGATTGCCTTATGGCTTTTGACGAGTTTATCAAACTTGATATATGATGTGGATCGTCTGCAGTCAGTTCTACTGATGACTCCAGTTGTCAAAGGATTGATAATTGTATTCGACCCCCAATTTGATATGATTTACATTTTGAGGTGTCCGACCGCTTTATTGGGGTTTCCTCTCTTGGGAGTTTCCTAGATCGGAACTTTCAACCATGACCAGAATCTGGGCTTTCCTTTGACTGCCACGATTTCTTTTCAACGGTTTGTTCTTTTCCTATTCTTGAAGCTCCACAGTGAAGAAGCCTTCGTCCGGTTCTACAGAAGCGGTCAGGCGGTAGCGTTCATCACGCTTTCCCATGACATCCCGAAGTTCGCAGACCATTTCCCGGATGGGTTGATGATGTTTGTGACCTAACTGGCAACGGATTTCTTCTGTTGAGAAGGATTTCTTGGTGTTCATTAGCAGGAACATGGTGCTATCCAGTAACGGAAAGGCAGTTTGCTGTGTTCCATAACTGTTTCGCAGTGTAATGACTACCTATGATGACAGTGCTTACACTCGAATACAAGCTTGTTGGCATTCCAGCGATGTTCCATACAGCCACAATGTTTGCAGACAATACCTGATTGTTCCCTCTGTTCCTTCAGATAAGCAATGCAAGATGCTTCATCGGGGAACCGTTGCATGAAATTTAGTATGTTCATAATGATATTTTGGATTAAAACAGTATTGTAAATATGCTGAACCTCAGAAAAAGAGCAAATATTTTTGTGTAAATATTTATCATTTAAGCATTCGCGTAACGTTAAATAAATTAATAGGCGTTATACGGATAATCATATTAATTATAATTTATTTTGGAATTGCACTTTTGTTAATTGAACAAACAAAAGTAATCAATATATGTAACTCAGAACAGACTATTCAAACGTAAGTTTCAAGAATGATGGTCGCCTCAAGCTTCTCATCATTGTTGGTACACGACCAGAGATTATTCGTTTGGCTGCTGTGATTAATAAGACACGTCAATATTTTGACGTCATTCTTGCTCACACAGGTCAGAATTATGACTATAACCTTAATGGCGTCTTCTTCAAGGATCTTAAACTTGCAGCCCCTGAAGTGTATATGTATGCTGTGGGTGATGACCTTGGTGCTACTTGTGGTAATATCATCAATGCCTCATACAAACTCATGGCCGCCACTAAGCCTGATGCAGTACTCGTTTTGGGTGACACTAATTCATGCCTCAGTGTCATTGGTGCTAAACGACTCCATATTCCTATCTTCCACATGGAAGCTGGTAACCGTTGTAAAGATGAGTGCCTTCCAGAGGAGACAAACCGCCGTATCGTAGATATCATTTCCGACGTTAACCTTGCTTATTCAGAGCATGCACGTCGTTATCTCGCAGAGTGCGGTCTTCCACGTGAGCGTACCTATGTGACTGGTTCACCAATGGCCGAGGTTCTTCGCCAGAATCTTTCTGAGATTGAAGCATCCGGCGTACACCAGCGCCTTGGCTTAGAGAAGGGCAAATATATTCTCCTCTCAGCCCATCGAGAAGAGAATATTGACACCGAGAAGAACTTCTTGAGCCTCTTTACTGCAATCAACAAGATGGCAGAGCAATACGATATGCCAATTCTCTATAGTTGCCATCCACGTTCACGCAATCGCCTTACAGCATCAGGCTTCCAACTTGACCCTCGCGTTAAGGTGCAGCAGCCTCTTGGTTTCTACGACTACAACTGCCTCCAGATGAATGCCTTCTGTGTAGTATCCGATTCTGGTACACTCCCAGAAGAATCAAGTTTTTTCACCAGCGTTGGACATCCTTTCCCAGCTGTATGTATCCGTACATCTACAGAGCGCCCAGAATCCCTAGATAAGGCAGGCTTCATCCTCTCTGGTATCGATACCAAGGGCTTACTTCAGTCTGTAGATACAGCTGTTGCGCTCGTTAAGAATGGTGATTATGGAACTCCTGTTCCTAACTATACTGATGAGAACGTATCGACCAAGGTTATCAAAATCATCCAATCGTATGTGGGGATTGTCAACAAGATGGTTTGGCGTAAGGAAATATAATTAGGCCTAGACGTAATTTCAAGAATATGATAACAACATAAATAATTAAATCAAAATGAGCATTTTTGCAGGTAAAACCCTTATGATTACCGGTGGTACCGGTTCGTTTGGTAATGCAGTTCTGAATTGTTTCCTCCAGACTGATATTGCCGAGATTCGCATTTTCTCTCGCGATGAAAAGAAGCAGGATGATATGCGTCATGAGTATCAGGCTAAGATGCCTGAGGTAGCTCACAAGATTAAGTTCTTCATTGGTGATGTTCGTAACCTCCAGTCTTGCAAGAACGCAATGCCAGGAGTAGATTACATCTTCCACGCAGCAGCCCTCAAGCAGGTTCCTTCTTGCGAGTTCTTCCCTATGGAAGCTGTTAAGACCAATGTAATTGGTACCGACAATGTACTGACTGCAGCTATTGAAGCAGGTGTAAAGTCCGTTATCTGCCTCTCTACTGACAAGGCCGCATATCCTATCAACGCTATGGGTATTACCAAGGCGATCGAAGAGAAGATTGCTGTAGCCAAGTCTCGTTATTCAGGTGACACCAAGATTTGCTGTACCCGTTATGGTAACGTGATGTGTTCTCGTGGTTCAGTAATTCCTTTGTGGATTGATCAGATTAGCAACGGCAACCCTA
>OGJW01000323.1_pt1 | contig 12227 bp, 7 predicted proteins | sample 1572361 | NCBI WGS metagenome assembly OGJW01 (sample SAMEA2582078, study PRJEB24529) | metagenome | biome: Human gut stool | place: China | collected 2011 | reverse complement strand
ATAAAGATGCGTCCGCGGAACCTTACGATCCCAGCCAACCGGTGACTGTGACGGATTTTGCTCCCAAAGCAGGAGGAGCAAACACTCGAATGATTATTTACGGTAGTAATTTCGGCACTGATTCCTCTATTGTCTTTGTGAAAATAGGCGGGAAAGAAGCAAAAGTAATTAATGCGAAAGGTAATAGTTTGTACTGTATTACCCCGCAGCAATGTTATGAAGGAACTATTGAAGTAAAAGTCGGTGAACAGGATGTTATAGTATCATCAAAATATAAATATGTTCCACAAAAGGTCGTATCAACTTTATGTGGATATGTAGATGAGAAGGGTAATGGAGAAATTATAAAGGAAGGTCCTTTTAGCGACTGTGGTAAAATAGATTTTCCTGCATGGTTCGAGTTTGACCCGAAAAATCACGATATCCTGTATTTAACTCAGGATGCAGAAAATAATGGTAATGGTAAGCCGATGCGTATATTGGATTTGAAAAATGAAAGAATATACACTGGAATAACCGGTAGTTCGGAAGGAGCCGACCGCTTGCGTAGCATGTCATGGACTTTAAGTAAAGATACTATGATTATAGCATGCTCAAAAGGAGCTGATAATGCCGCAAGTAATATAATGTTAATCCGTAACCAAGATAATGATATGGTTGATGTTACAGATTTCCAGAATCCTGTAGTAAAACGTCTGACCACAAGTAGAGGGTGTCAGAACTCAATGATACACCCGGAAAATGGTGAATTATATTATAATTTCTTTGGTTCAGGGGCTGTGCTCAGATATGATTTTTACCAATGGGGAGCAAACGATAATAAAGCTCATGCAGAAGAACTGTTTACGATTCAGGATGCCAACTGGGAATTTAACTTTATCGTTCATCCATCTGGTGATTATGTTTATATGATGGTACAGAATCAGCATTATATTCTCCGTTCAAATTATGACAGAGTTAACAAACGACTTACGACCCCATATATTGTTTGTGGACAGCCCGGACAAGCAGATTATAAAGACTTGGCAGGAACAAAAGCACGCTTGAATAAACCCGGACAGGGAGTCTTCGTATTTAACAAAGAGTATGAGGATGCGAATAAAGAGGATTGTTATGACTTCTATTTTACGGATCGTAATAATCACTGTATACGTAAATTGACTCCGGATGGAGTAGTCTCTACTTTTGCCGGAAGAGGAAGCACAGGAATGAATGTACATGCTAATGGATATGTGGATGGCCATTTACGTGATGAAGCACGTTTTAATTATCCTTATGCTTTAGCTTATGATGAAGATACAGAAACTTTTTATGTGGGTGATGTGAACAATCATCGTATCCGGAAGATAGCATTAGAAAAGATTCCTGAAGCGACAGAAGAACATCCGGAAGAGAGTCAACCGGAAGAGGGAGAACAATAACCGAATAAAAGAAAAAACACATGAAAATAAAGAATTTTATCACCATTTGTTTGTTACTGGTTTCTGTTGCCACTTTTGCGCAGAAAAAAATTGAAGTAACGGGAGTAGTGACGGATACGAATAAAGAGCCACTGGTCGGTGTCAATGTAACAGTAAAAGATCAGGCTGGCTTAGGAGCAATTACGGATATTAACGGACGTTATAAAATTAGTATTGAAGAGTTTTCAAGACTAGTATTCTCGTACATAGGTTTTGATAAACAGGAAGTATTAGTGAAAAGGCAGCAAGTAGTCAATGTAATTATGAAGGAATCTGAAGCAAGTGAGCTTGATGAAGTCGTTATTACAGGAACCGGTGCACAAAAGAAGTTAACTGTGACTGGAGCGGTGACTACCGTTAATGTAAATGATCTGAAAGCAAATCCGACAGCAAATCTTTCAAATGCTTTGGCTGGTAATGTGGCAGGTGTTTTAGCTATGCAGACATCCGGTCAGCCTGGAAAAAATACTTCGGAATTCTGGATTCGTGGTATTTCTACTTTCGGAGCTGATAACTCGGCTTTAGTGTTAGTAGATGGATTTGAGCGTAGTCTCGATGAAATTAATATTGAGGATGTTGAATCGTTTACTGTTTTAAAGGATGCTTCTACTACAGCAATTTACGGTCCTCGTGGTGCTAATGGTGTAGTATTGATTACAACAAAACATGGTAAAGCTGGTAAAATCAATATCAGTGCTAAAGTGGAAACATCTTATAACACACGGACTATCACACCGGAATTTGTAGATGGGTACACTCATGCTAGAATGATGAATGAAGCACGTATTACTCGTAATCAAGAACCGATCTATCAGAATGACGAATTGGAAATTCTACGTTTAGGACTTGATCCTGATCTTTATCCAAATGTAGATTGGAAAGATGTATTATTGAAAGATGGAGCAATGACTTATCGTGCTAATGTGAATATGAACGGCGGTGGTAATACAGCACGTTATTTTGTTTCGCTTAGCTATATTAGTGAAGAAGGTATGTATAAGACAGATGAAGCAGTTCGTAAAGATTATAATACCAATCCCGGTAGTCAACGATGGAATTATCGTTTGAATACCGATATTGACATCACAAAAACAACTCTTGTGAAAGTCGGTGTTTCCGGTTCTTTAAAGAAACGTAATGCTCCTGGACAAGGTGGAAATGTATGGGCATCGTTAATAAATCAAAGTCCGATTAGTATTCCAGTAATGTATTCCAATGGTTATGTACCAGCATTCGGAAAAGAAGATGATCGTTCCAATCCATGGGTATTGGCAACACAAACTGGATATTTTGAAATCTGGGAAAATAAGGTTCAGACTAATATTTCTTTAGAACAGAAGCTGGATTTTATTACTAAAGGATTGCGTTTTGAAGGTCGTTTTGGTTTCGACACTAACAACACAAACGAAATTAGCCGTAAAAAAATGCCTCAAACATGGCGCGCAGAACGTTTTCGAAATACTGATGGGGAAATTACTTTTAAAGAACAGCGAACCGAAGAAAAAATGACTCAAAGCTCTATTTCAACAGGTAACCGGACTGAATTTTTAGAAGCAATTTTACACTACAATCGTGCATTCAAAGCGCATCACGTAGGTGGTACTTTAAAATATAGCCAAGATGCTTATCGGACTACAGTAGATATTGGTACAGATATAAAGAATGGCATTGCCAAACGTCATATGGGCTTGGCAGGACGTGCTAGTTATAACTGGAATTATCGTTACTTCATAGATTTTAACTTCGGTTATAACGGATCAGAAAACTTTGCCGATGGACATCGATTCGGATTCTTCCCCGCTTTTTCTCTGGCTTGGAACATTGCAGAAGAGAAATTCATTAAGAAACATCTGGAATGGATGAATATGTTCAAGCTGCGTTACTCTTATGGTAAAGTAGGTAATGATAAATTGGGTGAACGTTTTCCTTATCTATATACAATTGCTAAGTCATATAAAGAAAATGATAAGGACGTAACCTTTCCTGGTTGGAATTGGGGTGATTATGGTTATGGCAATTCTTATGATGGTATGGCATATACTCAATTAGCTTCTGAAAACGTTACTTGGGAAATTGCAACAAAGCACGATATAGGTGTAGACCTTTCTTTGTTTAATGATAAGTTTACAGCCACTGTAGACTATTTCCATGAACAACGCGATGGTATTTATATGGAACGTAAATATCTACCTGGCATAGTAGGAATTGTGAGAAGTAATCCTAAAGCAAATGTGGGTAGTGTACGTTCGCAAGGTTTTGATGGCCATTTTGGCTATAAACAGAAAATAAACAGAGTGAACCTCACGGTTCGTGGAAATTTTACTTATAGTAAAAATGAGATATTGGAGAAGGATGAAGAAAATACTGTTTATCCTTACCAGACAGAAGCAGGTTACCGTGTAAACCAAGCTAAAGGTTTGATTGCATTAGGTCTATTTAAAGATTATGATGATATTCGTAACAGTCCTCAACAGACAGCATGGGGAAAAGTACAACCGGGTGATATTAAATATAAAGATGTTAATGGAGATGGTGTAATCAATGATGGTGACAAAGTAGCTATCGGTGCGACTACCAAACCGAATCTGATTTACGGATTTGGTATCTCTGCACAATGGAAAGGATTTGATTTCAATGTCCATTTTCAAGGAGCAGGAAAGTCTTCATTCTTCATTAATGGATCTACAGTATTTGCCTTCAAGGATAGTCAGTGGGGAAATGTTTTGGGAAATTTAGTAGCTAATCGTTGGGTTGATGCAGACACTGCAGCTAAACTTGGAATTCCTGCTAATGAAGATCCGAATGCTTCTTATCCACGCCTTAGCTATGGTGGAAATGATAATAATCAACAAAAGTCCACTTTCTGGCTAAAAAATGGTTCATATTTACGTTTGAAGACTTTAGAAGTAGGGTATACATTGCCTAAATCAATTGTAAATAAGATTAAGTTCAATAATATACGTGTATTCTTTATTGGTACCAATTTATTGACATTCGCTAAATTTAAAGAATGGGATCCGGAATTAGGAAGTTCCACAGGGGCGGAATACCCACTGTCTAGGGTAATGACTTTAGGATTGACTGTTAATATCTAATCAATACGTGTGAAATGAAAAAGATATATAAGTTTTGTATAGGTGCCCTGTTAGGGACAATCACCGTTTCGTGTGTAGACCAGCTGGATTCGGATAAAAATTTTAAAGACCGTATGACGCTGGAAGATGTATTTACTAATGAAAAATACTCGGAAGAATGGTTAGCTCATGCTTATTCCTATCTTAAAGGAGAGAATATGGATGTTGGAACCAAAGATAATATACTGTGGTGTTTTGCCGATGATATTTATTTTGGTGACCGTGATATTTATAACACCTTTAAAACAGGGACTTATAGTGAAGGAGACCGACAATCATGGGGAGCCAGTTATAAAGGCATTCGTCAGGCATCCATTTTCATTCAAAATATCGACATGAATATGGAGTTTACAGAAGCTGAAAGAGCTGACCTGAAAGCACAAGCCCGTTTTGTACGCGCTTACTATTATTGGTTATTACTCCGTAAATATGGCCCTGTTCCTTTATTGCCGGAGGAAGGACTCGATTATACAGCCAGCTATGATGATTTGGCTTGTCAACGTAATTCCTATGATGAATGCGTAGAATATATCGAATCAGAAATGCGCTTGGCGGCTAAGGACTTACCTTTGGACAGGGGAGCGAATCATACCTCTCGTCCTACTAGAGGGGCCGCATTAGCAGCACGCGCAAAAGTTCTATTATACGCGGCAAGTCCTATTAATAACCCTCGTCCTGAAGATACCGAAAGATTTACAGATTTGGTAGATCATGACGGAAGATGTTTGTTAGCACAGGAATATAATGAATACAAATGGGCCAAAGCCGCTGCAGCAGCAAGAGACGTTATGGAACTCCCGGGAAGCAGTTATGGACACCGTTATGTGTTACACACTGTGAAGAAAAGAGATGAAGCCGCTGCAGGTTATCCGAAGACACTTCCTCCTTATTCTGATAATGATTTTGAAAATGCTGATTGGCCAAATGGATATCGGGATATTGACCCCTTTGAATCCTATCGACAAGTTTTTAATGGAGCCCTGTCTATGTTTGATAATCCTGAACTTATTTTTAGTCGTGGACAAAATCAGGGTGACCGCAATCTTGCAGATATGGTATTACATCAATTGCCTACCAGTGCCAATGGCTGGAATACACATGGTATGACACAAAAGATGTGTGATGCTTACTATATGTATAATGGCTCTGAGTTTAACAGACAGACATTTTTGGACACTTGCCAAGTTGAGAACCGTTTTGTGTCTGAAAAGGAAGGGAAGGCAGGAACATATCCTTATTTAAAGAAAGGAGTATGGAAAGAGTATGCATGGCGTGAACCACGCTTCTATGCTTCAGTTGCTTTTAATGGTTGCGTATGGCCTCTATTGAATAATTCAACGCTTAAAGATCCTAAACCCGTAGAGCAACAGGTATTTTATTATCGTGGTAATGGTAATGGATATACTAACTCCAATTTTTGGCTTCGCACTGGTATTGGAATCATGAAATTTGTTCATCCGGACGATACCTCTGCGGCAAAAGGTAATAAGGACTATGTCAAACTAAAAACGGAACCTGCTATTCGTTTTGCTGAAATCTTATTGATTTACGCTGAAGCTTTGAATGAGTTGGAAGATGGATCTTCATACGACATTCCATCTTGGGATGGCTCTGCCAGTTATTCTGTCAAACGTGACATAAATGAAATGAAAAAAGGTATTCGTCCTGTTCGTTGCCGTGCAGGGGTTCCCGATTATACATTGCCAGAGTATCAAGACCGGAATGTATTCCGTAAGAAATTGAAGCATGAGCGACAGATAGAGCTCATGGGAGAAGGACATCGTTATTTTGATCTCCGCAGATGGAAAGACGCTCCGATTGAAGAGTCAATGGAAATATATGGTTGTGATGCTCTTATGACTGAAGAAAATAGAGCAGCGTTTCATTCACCAATTGTAGTCAATGAACTTCCAACTGCTTTTTCTCGCAAATTATATTTCTGGCCTATCAGTCATGAGGAGTTGAAACGCAATAAGCTGTTGACACAAAATCCGGGTTGGACATACAATGATTAATTTTAAAATGATATAAGTATGAAAATTATATATAATTGTTGGTTTGCATTATGTATGTTGCTCTTGATCACTTCTTGTAATGATGAGTGGAAAGATGAGCAGTATCGGCAATATATTTCTTTTAAAGCACCTATAAAAGATAAAGATAATGGGGTAACTCCAATATATGTGAGATACAACCCTGATGGAAAAGTACGCTATCAGTTACCGCTTATAGTTAGTGGGTCAACTACGAACGAACAAGATATAGATGTCCATGTAGCACTATATGAGGATACCTTGGAAATATTAAATAGAGAACGTTTCAGCGGGCGTACAGATTTATGGTATACGCTATTGGAGGAAGATAAATATGAATTCCCGGAAATAGTTCATATTCCTGCAGGAACATGTGTGGAACAACTAAATATTGATTTTGATTTGAGAGGAATCAATATGACAGATAAATGGGTGTTGCCTCTAACTATCGTTGATGATGCTTCTTATAATTATCAAGGTCATCCACGTAAAAACTATGCAAAAGCATTATTGCGTGTAATTCCTTTTAACGATTATTCCGGTTCATATAGTACAAGTACAATGGAAGTGTATATTCGAAATGCAAATGGAAGTACTGATAATAAACCGATGGTAACCAATAATCGTACAGCATATGTGGTAGATAATAATACTATTTTCTTTTATGCCGGTTTAATGAGCGAAGATTTATCAAGAGATGAACGGGAACTTTATAAAATATATATACGCTTCAATGAAGACAAATCATTGAGTATGTGGGCAGATGACGAAGAAAAGATTGGATTTAAGCTATACGGTACTCCTGCTTACAGCGTAACGGAAACTATGGATGCTACACGACCTTATCTAAAACATCGCTATGTTTCATTTACTATTGAATATGATTTTAAAGATGTAACTTCTCGAAATCAAGAAGTTCTTTATAAAGTTAAAGGAACAATGCTACTGGAACGAAATCTCAATACTCAGATTCCAGACGAAGATCAGCAGATTGAATGGTAAATAATGAAAAATTAAGAACTAGTCTGATAATCTAATTATATTTTATGGATTAGCAGATAAATACCATAAAATAAGAGAATAAGTTAGGCGTGATTCAGTAAACGACTTACGTGATTGAACCACGACAATAATTTAATATTCAATATAAGATAAATAATTAAGTAGCCTGTCATTGTCTAAATCGAGTTCAATGACAGGCTGTTTAAATTGCTTACAGTATGCTGCGGATATGATAATAAAGAATTTGATATAAATAAAAGGCTTTAAGTTAAGAAGAATGAGTATCTCTTATTAATTCATTCTTTAAGATTAAATTTACAAATAACAAAAAAGTAGAAACAGTGACGATAGAACGAGTATTGGGATCCAAGCTAATTGAATTGCTGTAACTGGGGATTTCTAGGGATAATCGCGTCATCTTATTTACATAAAGTTACATGTCTTCTAATCCTAAGACTCGTGTTTCAATATCGTATTTTGCCATCTCTTTGTGCCTTAAATGTTCCACTTTTTCCATGAACGTTGAATGAACATAATTATTCTCTGGCATCCGTTTAACTTCTGCTATAAGGGCTTTTTTTCCACTTGATTTAAGAGCTACAATATCAATTTCATAAGAGTTTAATCGTTCTTTGTTTGTAGAACTTTTAGTTTCCCACCAGGAACCAATTTCTTTAAACCCACCTTCTTCTGCTAATTTCTGTTTAAAATAGTTTTCTAACACTTTGCCTGAATAAGTCTGATAATCAGCCTTTGCTAGTTGACGCAGGTCTTCAAAATTCTGTAGTTCAATATATGAACGATTCCGTTCGATGTATTTAAACCAGAAATTTAGAAAATTATCTCCAATAATATATCGTACATTTTTCTTAGTACCTGGTTTCGCAAAAATAGGCCGTTCGCGAGTTATCAAATTATACACATTTTCTAATTTACTTAAATGACCTCCGATAGATATCCCCCCTAGTACTGACTCTATTTCCCCTTGTGTATAATGCCCATTTGCTATTTCTAATAAGATGGAAAAGTAAATGCCATAATTTTTTCCAAATTCAGTAATCAACAAATTACGTCCTTCATCTATAAACAAGGAATTTTCTGAAAAAACGAAGTCATATATCCGGTCAACAGAAAGTGCTTGATTGTCACAGAATAACTCTACATATTTAGGGATTCCTCCAGTCAGTGTATACAAAGCTAATAGGTCATCATTACTATATCCGGGCGCAAAATCTTCCATAATTTGTTTTAGCACTTTTGTATTGAAGGACCGAAGACATAAAATATTGTCAGCACGTCCGAATAATGGTTCTCCATGATCCGTGAATATCTTTTGCATCAATGAATATACAGAGCCGCTAATTACAAGATTTATTTTAGTTTCTTGCCGATATTCATCCCAAAGATTTTGCATATCACTAAAAACATCGGGTCTGATATTATAAAACTCCTGAAATTCATCAATAACAATATTAAAAGAACGTGTTTTTCCTATTTCGAAAAGATATTGTATCAAAGTAGTAAAGTTGGATATGCCATCCGGAATAAAAATAGATAATGTCTCGCGTACTATTTTTATAAAATCTGCGACTAATATACTCTCTGCTTTTCTTCCAATGAAAAAATATACAGTAGGTGTTCCCTTCAGAGCTTGTTTTATAAGACTGGTTTTTCCAATACGCCTACGGCCTGTTACCACAATCATTCTGGAATTTTGACCAAATGCAAGCTCTTGTACACGCTTCAATTCTGCAATTTCTTTCTCTCTATTATAAAACTTCATAATCAATAAGTTTTTCTCAACGGCTGTTGAGTCAACCGTCGTTGCAAAAATATGAAATAAATTAAGAACAACCAATTTTGCAATACTTATTATTGATGTTTTCGCCATTTTTAGAGTTCATCCGAAAGAAAATAGAATAATAAAATAATGAAAATAAGTGACTTTATTGAGAGAAAAATCACTTTAATTTTACTTGAAAAAGATGTAAAGCACAACACAGTAACAATACGCTAATTTATAATATTCAGATTATCAAATAGATACAGTACTGTTTGTTAGTTTGGACAGGACCCGGAAAACCAACTTTGCACAGATGACTTCGCCGGACATTGGGCACACAATGCCAATCTTTCTGTAAAAGCTATCATGGGAGTGGCCGGATACAGCGAGATGGCTCGGATGCTCGGATTGAATGATGTAGCAGACAAATATGCGGCTATAGCCAAGAAAATGGCGGTGAAATGGGAAGAAATGGCAAATGAAGGTGATCATTACCGCCTTGCTTTCGACCGTGAGAATACCTGGAGTCAGAAATATAATATGATTTGGGACAAAATGTGGAATTTGAATTTATTCCCAAATAATGTAATCGACAAAGAAATTAACTATTATTTGACGAAACAGAATCCTTACGGATTGCCATTGGACTCCCGCAAAGAGTATACAAAGTCTGACTGGATTATGTGGACTGCAACTATGTCTCCGGATCAGGCTACTTTTGAAAAGTTTATCAATCCTCTCTATAAATATATCAATGAAACGACTTCACGAGTACCTATCAGTGATTGGCATGATACGAAAACAGGCAAAATGACTGGTTTTAAGGCTCGTTCTGTAATCGGAGGATATTGGATGAAAGTACTAGTGAATAAGAATTCAAATAATCTGTAAAAATGCATACAAATATTTTTACCAATAAAATCCAATGTATTATGAAAATGAAAACAGAAAATCATGGTTGGCTTTTCCTATGGGGATTACTGACATTGGTTAGTTTTTGCTTCATTGGCTGTAAGGATGATGATGGAGGCGAGAAAGGGGCGCTTTTTGATCCAAGTAAGCCAGTGGTAATTTCTGATTTTATTCCCAAGGAGGGAGGTTGGGGATCTCGTTTATTATTGTATGGAAATAATTTTGGCGATGATCCGACTAAAGTGAAAGTAACTATCGGAGGGAAAGAAGCGAAGGTAATTACTGTAACGAACGATAATTTGTATTGTTTTGTGCCACGTGGTGCCGATGCAGGTAATATTGAAGTCACTGTTCTTGACGGACGTGGGGAAGAATTAGCTTATGGAGAGATAGATGAAAAATTTGTCTATAAAAAGAAAATGCTGGTATCTACTTTGGTCGGAGAGACAAAGCCTGATATATTGGACGAAAATACAAACTTTGATATCATAGATGGTCCATGGGGAAACTGGGGAGGATTGGAAAAAATGGAGTGGATGGTTTTTGATCCTAATAACAAAGATCGTTTGTATGTGTGTGGAGGAGGAAAAACACATCGAATTGTTGATTTCGCTGAAGAAACGTTGGAGTCGATAAAATTTACAGGTGAAGCTGCTGGTACTGCTAATATTTTGAGTTTTACAAATGACGGTCAGCTGATGGTTGTCAGGGATATTGCTCAAGACAATAAAAATGGAATATTTTTTTATTCGCCGGAGTCAAACTTTCAAACACAGGTAAAGGCCATATATGCTCGTGGTTGTAGAGCAGCGATTCCTCATCCTATTAATGGGGAAATTTATACTTCTCGATTTGATAAAGGATGGATTGGACGGTATGACCCTGTTACGGGTGATTATAAGATGGATAAGATTCAAATGCCTTATGGTTCTATACAATGTTTTATCGCTATTCATCCCAAAGGTGACTATATGTATATTATGGTGAGAAATAACCATGTGATTTATCGTGCGGATTATGACTTTGATGAGAAAACATTTACTACCCCTTATTTGGTTTGTGGAAAATATGAAGCATCAGGAATCGTGGACGGTGTTGGAGGTAATGTTCGCATGAACGAACCGCAACAAGGATGCTTTGTGAAAAACGATGAGTATGCAGGGCAAAAGGATGAATATGATTTTTATTTCGTAGATAAGCAAAATCATTGTGTCCGTACTCTGACACCTACTGGGCGTGTAAAAATATATGCAGGAAGACCAAATGGTGATGGTACGAAAGGGTTTAACGACGGAGATTTACGTAAAGAGGCTCGCTTTAATTTTCCTGCAAGTATAGTGTGGGATGAAAAGAGAGAATGTCTCTTGGTGGGAGACTCAAATAATCATCGTATCCGAAGAATTGCTATGGAAGACTAATAATGATAAATACACTTATGATGAGAAATATTTTATTAATATGTATGATGTTACTCGGATTCTCGGTTCATGCTTTTGCGCAGAAAGAGATTGTAGTGACAGGTATCGTAACTGATACAAACAAAGAACCGTTAATAGGTGTCAATGTATCTATTGCGAATATGCCCGGTTTAGGTGCGATAACCGATATAAATGGTAAGTTTCTACTCAAAATGCCTCCTTATAACAAATTAGTTTTTACTTATATTGGATATGAACCAGTGGAAGTATTGGTAAAAGAGCAACGAACAGTAAATATAGCTATGGAGGAAGCTAAAGCTACCCTTATTGATGAAGTAGTAGTTACTGGTACTGGTACACAAAAGAAAATTGCTGTGACTGGTGCTGTGACCAATGTAGATGTTGCAGCATTGAAAACAAGCCCAAGTGCTTCTATGGCTGATGCATTAGCGGGTGTTGTTCCTTGAATCCAGTCTATGCAATCC
>OGJW01000321.1_pt1 | contig 12295 bp, 6 predicted proteins | sample 1572361 | NCBI WGS metagenome assembly OGJW01 (sample SAMEA2582078, study PRJEB24529) | metagenome | biome: Human gut stool | place: China | collected 2011 | reverse complement strand
TCATGACAATGAAGCATATATTCACCGTTCACCCACAAAGCTGTGAGTTTGCGCACTTTTCCCGGTGCTTGGTTATCTATAAAAGTAAACACGGGTGGCAATGCAGGATACTTATGATACTCCCGTTTCAAACGTTCACGATACCCAGCTGTATCTGCCAGTAAAGTAAAAGCCGACCATTGACAACTACCTCCTATCTCGGGAAAAGAACGCTGTAACATCATCTTACACCCCAGCTGACTAAAGGCCGGATTATTGGGGTCAACATTTCGTACTGAATTTTCCACCGATTGCCCTATGAACAAAGGACGCTCTTCTGCATGTCTCGCCCACCATTCTACGAGTTCTTTATAATCTGCCCGCGGATGCCCTATTTCCCAGTAAAGCTGGGGAATATTATAATCCACCCAACCCTCACGAAGCCATAAAAGCACATCAGCATACAAATCATCATAGTTTTGAAGACTACCCGTCCTACTACCGAGTGGATCAGTAGTAGCATTCCGATAAATGGCAAACGGAGAGATACCAAACTTCACCCACGGTTTAATCTCCCGTATAGTTTTATGTACTTTTTCAATCAGCAAATTTACATTATTACGCCTCCAATCTCCTTTATCGGTAAAATTCTCACCATAACGAATAAAGCTCTCATTATCTGGGAAATCTTGTCCCTTAATCGGATAAGGATAAAAATAATCATCCATGTGGATAGCATCTATATCATAACGCCTCACAATATCACCCACAACCCTACATATATGCTCGCGACTTTCAGGCAACGCTGGATCAAAAAAAAGTTGGTCACCGTAAACAACAAACCACTCCGGATGCCGATTATAGATGTGTGTAGATGCCAATTCATCATCCAACTTATTCTTTACCCGATAAGGATTAATCCAGGCATGAAACTCCATAGCCCTCCGATGACATTCCTCGATCATAAAGCGCATAGGATCCCATTCCGGTTCCGGCTTTTTCCCTTGCTCCCCAGTGAGGAAACGGCTCCATGGCTCTAACTCCGAAGAATAAAATGTATCCGCTTCCGGGCGAACCTGAAAAATAACAGCATTCATGCCAACCTGCCGCAGAGAATCCAACATAACAAGCAAAGTATCCTGCAACTGCCTCGTAGGCATATCACGAAAATGCCCATGTACTGTTTGTATCCATGCTGCCCTAAATTCACGCTTAGGATGTAAAGATGAGGAAAGTGACTGCGCTTGTATGGATAAAACGAAAAGACAAACGCCCCCAAATAAAAGGATCCTTTTTAATCGCATTTCTGACTATTTTTTTATAATTAGAACAAAAGGGTGTACCTCAAATGAAGACACACCCTCGTTTATTCAACAATTAAAATAACGTTGTCACCAACCTGGATTCTGAGTCAATACCTGACCTTTATTCTCATAAATAGTCAACTGTGCAGCCGGTATGGCACGCAAATAGTAGCGTTCCGAATTCAATTCACCAGCCTTGAATATACGAAGTTCCTTTTCACGAAGATAATAAATATACCCTTTTTCAGTATCCTCATTACCCGGATTCTCTGGGTCGAACAGATAGAGCACTCTCTTGCCGGAATCATCTTTTGAAGATATTTCCGGATAATCGGCCATATTGACATAAGCACCTAGGAAAGACATGGTAGGATAACCATTTGCATCTTCTGAGTTTAAGTATTCAAACTTGGCCCAACGACGGAGGTCTTCACCACGACGGCCTTCCATAATCAACTCAATACGACGCTCACGACGGATTTCCCACAAAACCGGATTGACATCAGGGTCACGGGCAGGGTCATTAATAACAACCCCATTCACACTCAAGTTGCTGCCATTCAGTTGAACTTTCGGCATAGTCTTGGCTTCAGTATCTCCCCACTTCGTCAGCTGACGGTCACGGAGTTCATTGATAGACTTGTCAAGGTCGCTCTGCGAGAAAGCGTTCCCACCCAATTGGGCAATCCCATAAAGCGCCTATACATCATTCAGCAGCACTTCCGCATAGCGGATGCACGGCGCATCAGCCGGACTTAATCTACCGGTACAATAATCCAGACCAGCCACCCACCACTCGTCGTTCAAGAACTTTTTGGTAGGATATCCCGTTGGTGATGTACCTTCGCTATAATTTGTCCCCATGGCGCTCATGATACGAAGACTGTCGGCAACTGTTTGATACAAACGCGGGTCACGGTCTTGAAATGACTTCTGAATACTCGGGTCTTCCTTACCTTGATACAGCGGAGACTGACCTATCGGCAAACCGTCACTGCAAAGATAAGTGTTGATTACATCTTGCGTAACACCACCCTGAGTCTGATCTTCCGGACCATTGTAGGACATCAAAGCATTACACTGCAAACCGCTTGTATATTCACGATACCAGATGACTTCCGGATTGTTAGCCAAATCGTCCGTAGTAAACAAAGCATTATAAGTATTGCCTATTGAATAGATACCGGAGTTCATTACTGCCTCCGCACCATTAATGGCACCTTGCAGCAAGTTCTTAATATCACCATCCACCACTTTCTCTGAAGTAGGACCTACAGTAGTACCGTGATATTTCAGCCATGTGGCATGATACAGCATTTCGCGTGACATATACGCACCAACCACATATTTGTTGACTTGGCGCTTTGTGTCATCCGTACGTACATTATCCAATGCATATTGAAAATCCTCTTGTATCTTCTGCGCTACATACAAATAAGAGTCACGGTCTTTATAAAGAGCCGGGTCTGCCGGGTCTGTCACCTTATCGTAGTAAGGAACACCGCCATAATACTTTGCCAGCGTACTATAGGCCATTGCACGGAAATAGCGTGCAACACCTTCCCAGTGTTTCTTGGCTTCGTCCGAAATATTCATTCCGGGAATCTTCTCAAGCATGACATTGGCTTTATAAATAACACTATAATTGTCCGACCAAGTTCCCGTCCGGCTATTCCAGTCTGTAGTGGCAGAAGTGGAGAAATAAATATATCCTGAACCGTTTGTATTTGCATTATTCAGATTGATAAAATCATCCGTATAGTCATCTCCAGAGAAATAACCGGCAAAAACAGTATAGTCGGTACCATATCCTGCAAAGTAGGAAGAATAGAAGTCTTGCGCATAAGTACGCAAAGAAGTTTCAGTCTGCCAATAAGTGTCATTGGTCTGCTTGTCCTGCGGGTCTTTATCCAAAAAATCGTCGCAACCGCAAAGCGAGCTCATTGCCAACGCACAAACGATGTATAATAAATTTTTCTTTTTCATAACTGCAATTACTATTAGATTATAAACTAAGCTGAATACCAAACGACACTGTCTTCTGGTATGGATAGCTACGGCCAAAGTTACGCTGGTCACTCTTACCACTGGCCGTACGTATTCCTATTTCCGGATCGATAGCAGGTTTCACACCGTCGATGGTGAAAAGGTTTTCACCAGTGAAATAAACACGCAAACCTTGCACTTTGAATTTACTCAACCAAACCTTAGGAAGAGAATATCCTACAGTAAACGTCTTCAGACGCAGATAAGCCATATTCAGCAAATAGCGGTCATTCACGCTATAGTTACCCGAAGCAGACTGCTTGTAATCCATCGGACGGGGATAGAAAGCATCTGTGTTTTCGGGAGTCCAATAATCCTCAGCACCTTTGTAGAAGGGTTCACCGGTAGTAAAGCCTGGTAATACCTGGTTACCTGCCGCCCAAAGTTTTCTTTTGGCTACCCCCTGGAAGAACATGCTTATATCAAAGCCTTTCCAAGCAGCATCCAGATTCAAACCAAACTGTAAACGCGGCAGGGCGTTACCTATAACACTAAGGTCACCCTTGTCATTTGTATTGGTCTGTTTTACGATTTCACCGTTGTTGTCGAGGTCTTTATAAAGCACATCACCGGGAGCAAATTGATAACCGGCAGGGAATACTTTAGTCTGGTCGGGCAAACCGGCTTTCAAAGAACCGTCAGCATTAAAGTCATCTTCCGTCAAGAAACGGTCGAACTGCAAGGCCCAGATATCTCCCAAAACCATACCTTCTTTATAAGCACTCTTATCCCACCAGCCGGTAGCTCCATAAGAAGGAATCTTTGTATTATACGTCCACTTGGTTACTTCAGTCTTGTCATCGGCAACAGAAGCCGTCACGCCAAAGTGCAGACCATTCTTGAAGGTATGGCGATAGTCAATGGCAAGTTCCCATCCTTTGGTCTGGATAGTACCCATATTTTCATATGGAGCGTCAGCACCCAATGTGGCAGGTAGGTTGGCAGTAGTCAAAATATCACTGGTAGTACGGTTATACCAATCAAACGTTACTCCCAAAGCGTCATTGAAGAAACGGGCATCCAAGCCAAGGTCAAGTGTAGTAACCTTCTCCCAAGTAAGGGTTGAAGACACAATAGTCGGTTTTTGTGTTGACTGTACTTTCTTTCCATCGATAATCCAACTGTCTACAGAAGTGGACAGAGTGGAGATATAACGGTCGGTACCTACATCCTGGTTACCAATCATACCCCAAGAGCCGCGAATCTTCAACGTACTCAGATAAGGCTTCAGTGACTGCATGAACGGTTCTTCAGAAATACGGTAACCGGCAGACATGGATGGGAAGAAACCGAAACGATTCCCAGAGGGGAAACGGGAGGAACCGTCATAACGGCCGTTCAGTTCCAACATATATCGGTCTTTATAAGAATAATTAAGACGTCCGAAGAAGCCTGCTACAGACCACCAAGTATGCGAGGAGCTTGTAGTCTGGTCACCTGTAGCCAGATTCAATTCCGGTTTTGCGGGGTCGAGCAGACCTTTGCGTTGCGCCCAGTAATATTCATATTCGCTCTTTTCAAGGCTGGAACCTGCCATTGCCTTAAAATCATGATCTCCCCAGCGTTTGGCATAAGTTGCCACGAAATTGGCTGTCAGATTCTCCGTGCGTCCGGTTTCCTGATATACATAATCATAAGTAGCAGCAGATAGATAACTGCCATAAGAATCACGTAATGCCTCAACAGACGGACGGGCAGTGAAGATTTCATAACCACTGGTCAAGCTCGGTGTACCATACTTCTTATAGCGATTTTCCACGCTGCTATAAGCAACATCTATATCCAGTGTTAAATCTTTGATAGGCTTGATAGTTGCACCACCTGTCAAACGCAGATACTCACGTTCTTTTGTGGTAATAGGAGCACTTTTCTGTTCGGTCAAGGCGTTACGGAACTCCTTGCCTTCAAAAGTACCGTAAGGCATCATCGGCTGCCAACGATACAGATAGTACATCGGGTCGTAAAGATCAGTATTATAGTTGAATGGCTTGTCGTAGTCAGAACGGGTGAACATGACACCTGTACGGATAGACACATATTTGTTTAATTCAGAGTTCAAAGAGATATTGGCATTGTAACGCTTATAGTTGTCCGAATTGACTTTCATCATACCATCCTGGCTCAGATATCCCAAAGCGATATTGTAATTAGTCTTTCCGTTGCCACCGTTGATAGAAAGGCTATGGTTCTGCTGCGGAGCCCAGTCCTGGATGTATTCATCATACCAGTCCCAAGTACGGATAAAGAACATACCGCCATCGCGGAACTCAAAGTCACGACCCAATTCCATCTCACGACCAAACTGGTCACCATAGCCATATTTGTCCCAGTAATCCTTCATTTTCTGCACATGTGTAGCATCCACACGCATATTACCCACTACGTTATAAAATGCGGTAGACCCCTTAGTCTGATTGATTACACCTTGCAAGTTAATATCAGCCTGCTGCCATCCCGAAAGTTGTTCGGGTGTCTTGGTCGGCGTACGCCATGCAAAGTTATTGGTATATTTTACAGAGAGACGTTCATGTTTACTTCTTGATTTTGTGGTAATCAGCAATACGCCAAATGCACCACGGGCACCGTAAATAGAAGCAGAAGCGGCGTCTTTCAATACAGAAATACTTTCAATATCGTCCGGATTCACCATAGAAATATCCGTTACTTCCACATTATCTACCAGAATCAACGGTTTGGAGTCACCATTCGGAGAACCGATACTACCACGAATCTTGATAGTAGGCGCACCACCTATCTCACCGGAGTTAGTAGTAATGGTCAATCCCGGTACCGCCCCCTGCAAGGCACGGCCTATATCCGTGATAGGACGGCTATCAATTGTTTTGTTCACATCCACGGAAGCCACCGCACCGGTCAGGTTCACCTTTTTCTGTGCACCATAACCTACTACGACAACTTCATCCAACAATTCCGTATCATCTTTCAAAACAACCTTCATTACCGAAGTTGCCTTGACTTCTTGAGTAGTATATCCCACAAATGATACTTGCAGAATAGCACCGGGCTTTACATTTAATTTGGAAACTCCATCCAAATCCGTAATACCACCATTGGTCGTACCTTTCTCAATGACATTGGCGCCAATAATAGGTTCACCTTTTGTATCTACAACTGTGACAGTCACAGAGATAGATTGCATCTGTTCTTGTACTCCTTGTGAGTCGTTGGATGCTGTTTGGGCAGCCATCACGTTGCCACTGCCTAAAAACAGAGCACAGATTGCCACCGCCGTAAAGAACTTACCATTGGCAAGTCCTCGTTTTTTGCGATCTTCATTCATAAGTGATTGATGATTTTGTTAATTAAACCAGTTTTTCAAAATTAGGGTAAGGGAATCATATAGTTCGGATTAGTCAGACTATTTCCGAAGGCTTCTTTAATTTCTCATAGGCGTTTTCTTTATTTAAAGGTTCACATTTTTATATTATCTCTCTTTTTTCTATTTATTTACCAAGTCCAGATGGAACTTAGTTATATATTATACAAGGTTAAAATCTTGTTAATTACTTAACTCTATTGGTTGTTTTAAGAGATAAAAAACTCGTTATTAACAAAGGTGAGAAATGATTCATTCATTTCGTCCTAACAAAGATACATTATTATTTAATATCAAGAACATTCCTTTGCATTTATTTAACTTTATATTTATACATTTGCAAAAAGGAAGTTATACACCTTATTATATAAAGAATTTAAGGTTCTTCTATATTTAAAGAATGGAATTCAATCAAGCCATTCATTGGTGTTTCTTCAATGATTTCCAGTTCGATGCCAAATTCACGGGCAACTTCCCGCAAAATGGCCGCGTAGCTGTAAGCCAATGAACCCACAAAACGAATAGGATAATTTTTGTAGTCATATTGGCAGACATTACGAGTAAAGAAATTTCTCAGATTACCGGTAATCAGCTCAAATACATAGTCATCATTGGTATAATCAGCCAAAAAATAAGATATAGTAGACAAAAAGCGATTGGGGAACGGGCGGTTATACACAGATTCCATAACCTCATTCGGACTTATACGGAACTTCTCAAAGAAATCCGCCGTTACATCTTTAGGAGCCAAACCTTTCAGTACATCAGACAAAAACATTTTGCCCAATACAGCACCACTACCCTCATCCCCCAGAATGTAACCTCCTGCCCGGACATTCTTTACAACGATTTTCCCATCATAAAAACATGAGTTTGAGCCGGTTCCCAAAATACAAGCAATGCCGGCCTCGCATTTGAACAAGCCACGTGCAGCTGCCAGCAAATCACTCTCTACCTGAATTGGAGTTTTGAATTGTGCTACCAATGAAGCTCCCAATACATTTTTCTTTTCATAAGAAGTACATCCGGCACCATAATAATAGACTTGTTCCAATTTCCTTTTGAAAAAATGCTCGGGTAATCCTAACCGCACACTTCGGCTAATCTCTCTTCTCGTTTGAAAGAAAGGATTTAAGCCCTCTGTGAAGGCTCGCTGTATCAGACGATTATCTTCAACCAGCGCCCATTCTGTTCTCGTAGAACCACTTTCTGCAATTAGTTTCATAGGTAGTTAGTTTTAGAATTGAATACAAATATATAGCTTTTTTTAATCTTTCCAAGGCTATTTCAAGAAAAAATCATTTTGCTGGCCATACATCTCCCTTTTGCTCATATCCTCAATCATCCAACAAAGTATTCCCACTTTTCCAACGCAACCGCGTTTTAGTCAAAACAAGACGATAACAGACTAACAATAAGATACTATCTGACTGAATTCCAAGTTCCATCTGAACTTAGCAAACAAATAGGAAAACAAGAGATAATATAAAGTTATGAACCTTTAAAAAGAGAAAATGCCTATGGAAAAAGAAACAATCCTGCAAGTTGAATAGTCTCACTATTCGGCCCTTATTACCCTTACCCTAAATTTAAGAAGTATTTAATTAACAACAAATCATCAATCATTTATGAATGAAGATCACAAAAAACGAGGACTAACACATAGCAAACTCCTCACAGCAGTGGCAATCAGCTCACTGTTATTAAGTAGCGGCAACGTGATGGCTGCACAAGCCAATCCTGATAAATCGCTTGGTGTAACAGAACAATTACAAGCTATCACCATCAGCGGTTTAGTTGTCGATGCAGCCGGCGAACCGATTATCGGTGCCAGCGTAGTAGAAAAAGGGACTACCAACGGCGGAATTACCGACTTAGACGGTAAGTTTACATTGACCATAACACCGGGAGCAACACTAAAAATATCATTTGTGGGCTATCAGACACAAGAAGTGAAGGCAGCCAAAACGATGAGAATAACTCTGAAAGAAGATACCGAGATGCTGGATGAAGTAGTAGTAGTAGGCTACGGTGTACAAAAGAAGGCTAACTTGACAGGAGCAGTTTCTACAGTGGACTTAAACAAGACAATGGCAGGTCGTCCACAACAAGATGTAGCCAAAGCATTGCAAGGGGCTGTTCCGGGACTAAGCATTCTCACCACAAGTGGTGCCATCGACGAGACAGCCTCCATGCGTATACGTGGTTTGGGGACATTGAGTAATGGAGAAGTCAGCAATCCACTCATTGTAGTGGACGGCGTTCCGATGGATGACATTTCTTTCCTCGATACGCAAGACATCGAAAATATTTCCGTACTGAAGGACGCTTCCGCTTCCTCCATTTATGGAACGCGCGCCGCTTTCGGTGTGATTCTAATCAATACCAAGAGCGCAAAGCCTAGCGAAAAGGTTACCATCAATTACAGCAACAATTTTGCATGGGATCAAGCTACTTACCTGCCGGACTATCCCGATGTACCCACACAATTAAAGATGGGTATCGAAGCCAGTATGAACGGTGGTGCCGGTATGCCTGAATTGTTCGGTATGTATTTCGACAAATTGTTACCTTACGCCGAAAAGTGGCAGCAACAGAACGGCGGCAAGACCGGCTACCGTCCTATGAACCTCTACCAAAGCGATAGTAACGTGGGTGACTATATCGTATTGGACGGCACTCCTTTTTATTATGCTGACTGGGATGTACAGGACATCTACTTCAACAAAGCTGCTCCTTCCATGAGCCACAATGTTTCTATACAAGGAACATCTGGTAAGACCAATTACTACCTATCTTTCGGCTACAACGAAAAGCAAGGACAGATGAAGATTCACCCGGACGAACTAAAAAAGTACAATGCCTCAGTCAATGTCACCACTAATGTTTACGACTGGCTACAGGTGGGTGCACGCATCACCTATAGTCGTAAGAAATATAAACGCCCGGACACATGGGCCAACACCTACCAATATTTGTGGCGTTGGGGTTCTTATTTCATTCCTTCGGGCACAATCGACGGCTATGACACACGCGTCATGGCCATGCAGAAGCAAGCTGCCGATCGTGAAGTGACAACAGACCTGACCCGTATGAACACCTTCTTGAAAGCTGAAATCGTTAAAGGACTGACCCTTAATGCAGACTTTACATATGCCATTCAGAATATGAACAGCGGTTCGCAGGACAACTCCGTTTACGGCATCAATTGGAGCGGGAAACCGGTACCCTCTTACATCGTCACTAAAGGCAATAGCGGTATCTGGAGAGACTTTTCCAAACAGAACACATGGACGGCCAACGCATACGTAAACTATACCAAAACATTTGCCAAAAAACACAACCTGAATGTAATGGCAGGTGTCAACGCAGAAGAAGAGGAATACAAATATCTGTATGGTACCCGCAATGTGATGTACGATCAAGAGGGATACCCCGAACTGAATATGGCTGGCAAGGATGGACAAGATTTGAGTTGGAATCATACATCCCGCGCTTCTGCCGGTTATTTCGGCCGTATCAATTATGACTTTGCCCACAAATATCTGATTGAATTATTGGCTCGTTATGACGGTTCTTATCTCTATGCAGCAAATAATCGTTGGGGATTCTTCCCGGGTGTATCTATAGGTTGGAGAATCTCGGAAGAGAAATTCTTTGAAAAGCTGCGACCGGTTGTAGATGATTTGAAGATTCGTGCTTCTATCGGTCAGACAGGTACGGAGAAGGATGTAAAACTGTTCGATTACTTGAGTGGTTATACGTGGAATAATGGTAATGCAGTATTGGATGGTGAACTGGTGACCGGACTGAACCAGAGAGGATTGCCTATTACTAACTTATCCTGGACTAAGAATACGACATCGAATATCGGTTTTGACCTGACTATGTTCAATAATCGTTTGAAGATTACAGCCGATGCTTTCCGCAAGGATATTACCGGTGTACCGGCTGCCCGTTATGATGTATTGCTTCCGAGTGAAGTGGGATATACATTGCCTAATGAGAACTTGAACAAACAAGCATATATCGGTGCGGAAGGTATGGTTACATGGACCGACCATATCGGTGATTTGAACTATACCGTAAGCGGTAACTTTACTTTCTCACGTTACAAGAGCATTGAGACTTATAAACCGCGTTTTAATAACTCTTGGGATGAATACCGCAATTCTGCGGAAGGCCGTTGGGGAGGTATCTATTGGGGATATCAGGTAATTGGCCAGTTCCAGTCGGAAGAAGAAATTCGTAATTATCCGGTAAATTTGGATGGAAATAATAACCGGACACTGCTTCCTGGTGACTTTATCTATAAAGATGTGAATGGCGATGGTATTATCAATGGTATGGACGAGCGTCCTATCGGTTATCCGGAAGGCTGGGCGCCTATCATGTCGTTTGGTGGTAATATCGGTTTGGCGTGGAAGGGGATTGACTTGAATATCGACCTTTCCGGTGGTGCTATGCAAGGATGGAGACAAAACTATGAATTGGCTAATGCATATCATGGAAATGGAAACTCACCGGTTTATTTATTGGAAGACCGTTGGCACCGTGCCGACTTGTACGATCCGGAAAGTGAATGGATACCGGGACGTTATCCGGCCATCCGTAAAGGTGAATTCAGCTATAACAACAAGAATAGTGACTTCTGGTTGCACAATGTACGCTATCTCCGTATCAAAAATCTGGAAGTGGGTTATAGCTTGCCAGCACAACTGTTGAGACCGATTCGTGCACAGAAGGTACGTATTTATGCTAATGTTTCTAACTTGTGTTCGTTCGACAATGTGGGTAAGTTTGGAGTCGATCCTGAAATCACTGCCGCAGCTGCAGTGGTATATCCGCAACAACGTACATTCCTTCTTGGATTTAATATTACATACTAAAAAATGAACGCTATCATGAAAAGCAAATCTATAAAAATAGTTCTGTTGGGAGCCGTCCTTACTTCCATGTTATCGGGTTGTGGCGACAGCTGGTTCGAAAGAGATCCCAAAAATATTCTTACCAATGAGTTGGTATGGAACGATCCGAACATGATTAAATCACAGCTAGCCAATTTATATAATCGTATTCCGCAGTTGCACGGTGACTTCAACACCGGCGGTATGTGCGAAACGGACGATGCCATGTACTGTGGCACACTGGACCAGAATTATCGTAATGAATTACGTTATGGCAACGACTACGGACGTTGGTGGGATTATGGATTGATACGTGACATCAATATGTCTATTGAGAATATCGACAAATATGGAACAGATATTTCAGCAGATGCCAAGCTGCAGTTCAAAGCTGAATTTCGCTTTATCCGCGCTTACGTTTATTTTGAGCTTGTAAGACGTATGGGTGGTGTACCATTGATTACAACTACTTTGGAGTATGATTTTAGCGGAGATCCTTCTTACTTGCGTAATCCACGTGCTAAAGAGCATGAGATCTATGATTTTGTATATAGTGAGTGTGAAGATATCAAGTCGCAACTAGGCAATAAAGGCAGTCAAAGCCGTGCCAACTATTACACTGCATTGGCATTGGAAAGCCGTGCTATGTTGTATGCCGGTTCTATTGCCAAATACAATGCGCTGAAAACTCCTAATATTGTAACGTCTGGCGGAGAAGTAGG
>OGJW01000318.1_pt1 | contig 12367 bp, 10 predicted proteins | sample 1572361 | NCBI WGS metagenome assembly OGJW01 (sample SAMEA2582078, study PRJEB24529) | metagenome | biome: Human gut stool | place: China | collected 2011 | reverse complement strand
GTATTGCACATTGATGCCACTGATACGTTTCAATGCATCACCTATGTTTGAGTCGGGAAATTTCCCTACCTGGTCGGCAGATACAACATTAGGGATACCCAGATTATTCTTTTGTGTATTGATTGCTTTCTTCTGTCCTTGAAAAGCTCCCTTTACCTGCACTTCCTGCAGTTCCCTCCCTTCATTCATCACTATATCTTTTTCTAAAGTCTTGCCTTCGGGGACGGTAACTTTCATTTCAATGGGGCTATAACCTACGTAGGTTACTTTAACTGTGTAAGTTCCGGGTTTCAGATTGGGCAGCGTATAAAAACCGTTCACATCACTGATTACTCCGGTTTTCAGATTTTCAACAAAGATGGAAGCACCCGGCAGAATTTGTTTTCCATTGTCTATCACACGTCCGCGGATAGCGCCTTGCCGGACAATGTTTTCATTTTCCTCGGCAAATGCATTTCCACAAACACCTGCCATCAGCAGCATAAGAGACACAGCTCTAACAACCTTTTTCATATACTTTTTTATGCGTTATAAATCTGCCGCAAAAGTAGATGGGTCAGGTTTCTTGAGAGTTACACTCTATTAAAGGTTTCGTGACAAAGGAGTTTCATTCCTGTTACAAGATATTCGGTGCAAGACGACGGATACAAAGTATGGACAAGGCTTACAAAACAGCAGAGTAAGATTTTTCTTACTCATGCGATCACTCTTTCGTAACTTTTGAAAAGGAACAGGTATAATATGATTAAGAAAGAAATACTTTCACAGATTATCGTAATGCTGTTATCCTTGCTATGGGTAAATGCACTGCTATCTGGATCCATAGGGAACTTACCGGACAGAAGAAATCTCTCCGGACACAAAAAAAGAAGCTGACAGTCCGGATTATCTGGTTGAACTGTCAACTTTTCGACTACAAGCCTGAGAAACCGTTCTCTTTTGACCCTGCTACAATTTATAACTATAATCTTTTGTATTGAAAATCACATAAATATCCTAAACAAACACCCCCTTCAATAATTTTTAAATGACACTTTTTCCCACGACTGCTTATATAAATCGATCATTAGCTAATTCATCATACAAAGCCGCCATCCACCCAAATAATTCATCAGCTTAAAATACCAACTACTAGTTGCAATAGGTGTTCCACTTTCTCCTTTCTGCATAACAATCGTGCACTTCACCTCGTTTTTAACAGGAGTATAGAACTTTATATAATCTATCTTATAACTTAATACAGGAAAAGATTCCATCATTTTTGCGACTTGATGCAATTCATTGTTATCCAATTGAATAGGTTCATTCCAAACATCTGCCGAATCGGCTTTATAAAGCATAGCTGCGGCAGATTCCAGCTGACCATTTTTCGCATATTCCATAAATTGATTTATTAGGTTTGTTATCAAAACCGTATCAACTTCCGTTAGATGAGCTACAAATTCATTAATACTCTTCTCTTCTTTGCTTTGCACCTTCTGTTTTCCTGATTGACAAGAAAAGGTTGTTAATAAAACAGTCAACAATAAAATAAATTTCAGTTTTTTCATTTCATTCTTTCCTCCTATTAAAAAAGGCCAGCCACTATGAATGGCCGGCCCTTATTTAAATTAAACTCAAAGTTATTACAATATTAGTTCTGAATAGTCTTATTGATATTCAAATCAACTTCGGTATAGATAGTACCCCACTTATAAGTAACTTCCAGCGGAACGCGGATTGTAAACTTACCTAAAGTAGTACCATTATTGTAATAATAGAATTTACCATTATCGCCAACCTTCAGAGCAGTAAATACATTGGTTGTAGATTTATCTTCACCGAAATACAATTTTACATTCTTCGTTACAGAAGATAATTTAGTAGAACCTAATGTTCCACCATTCAAAGTTGTTGTAGCGTTTTCAATATCAGCAGCAACTTTAGTTACGCCATAAAATCCATAGAAATTATATTTCTTACCATCATCACCAGTAGTATCTTCTGCTTTATCAAAATACTTGTCTCTCCAATCAATCAGATTCAAGGTCAAGCCTGCAATAGAAGCACCATTAGTAGCATCAATTAATTCATCTACATCTGACGGATCTACTGATACAGGACGCAAATATTTAGCATAGAATACGTTGTTACCCAAAGCATAATCTACATAATCGCAGTTAGCAGCATTAATTTGCAATTTAGCAGTAAATGTCTGGTCTTGTCCCAGCAAGTTGTGATCTGCATTGTTCAAAATATCTTTTGCAAAATCATTTTCTTGATATTCCATCACTGTTCCAGCAAGAACAACAACTGCTTTTGTTACAGCGTTATTAGTAGCTTGTAGAGTTTTTCCATCAGCAGATACAGTGATATCATATTGAGCACCAGAAGCACCATTCACGACATAAGCAGTTCCCTTCTTAGTCAAATGATCTTGAGGGTTAGCAAATACAACTTCCTTAGTCAACTTATCATTAGCAAATGCAGGATAAGTAGCGTCACTTGTCACGGTAATCACATTACCAGTGAAAGTATTCAAGATTTCGCTATCAAATGTACAATCATTAGAGTTATCGCTAACAACTTGATGAACATTAGCATGGATATCTGAATAACCAGAACCTGCTACAGCACCGTTCTTTTCATACCAATATTTATCAATCTTAGCAGAGTTTTCAATGGTACCATTAGGAGTAAAGTTCAAAGGACTAGGAGTCCAAGTGAAAGTAACATATACATATTGATATACACCTTCAGATACTTCATAGCTATAACGTACATTTACTGCAATACTCTTAGCACCAGCCTTAAAGATGTGATATGCCTGATTATTCTTAACTACCCAAGTCAAAACTTCAGTCATTTCATCCGCCGGATCCCAATTAGTCTGTGAAACCACACCAACCGGAGTAGTAACAGCCTTAGAATCAACAGTAATTCCATCATACTGAGTAGCATTTACCAAAGCTTGTTGCTCTACGTCTTCTACAGCACCATCCAATTTGAAATTCTTATGGAATTCATCCTTAGAAATACCAATTTCTTCCAATTGAGCCAGAATCTGTTCTTCAACTTGATGCCATGACAAACCAAGTTTAGTCTCTGTTTCTGTACAATCAACAGTATAACCATTGGCAAATGGGAAATTCGGGGTCAATACAACTTCATTCTGATTAGCAGTATCGGTAATCTTGAATTTTAAATAACCAACAGAAGCTATTTTTCCGCTAATAGTATCAGTCAAGATAACACGAACCAACGGTTCACGATCTTTTGTAGCTTTATTCTGAGTAAATCCCCAAGGTTGCTGCTTACCACCACTTGTCATCTGAGGACGAATAACAGAACCCTTCAATGCAGCATGAGCACTTTCTGAAGTTTCGTTATTACCTTTATGATAACCAACTAATTCGTAAGAATATTTGAAACCATATTTTTCTACAGTACCATCAGCAGCACGAACATCCCATTTTGAATGTGTACCTTCTTTATCTATATTAGTTCTGTGAGTATTGACCAAACGAGCAATATCGATACCATTGCTGTTCCAGACAATCTTGCAAACATGTTCATTATCAGCAATAGCTTCAGCAGCAGTTGTAAACAAGTGGCGGTCATTTGCATGAATACTATCTACAGCTGCCAATACCAAGTCCTTGTAATAAGCAGCCTTAACAGCAGCATAATCAGAAGTAACAACGGTATCCCCCTTACTTACTTGCAAAGCTAATACAGTTACTTGCTCATCATTTTCAATGTTCTTAATATCAGCATCTGTAAAATGAGCATTTACAGTCAATATACCCTTGGGGGCCTTACCGTTTGTAACATTAGTTTTTACTACTTTCGGAGCTGTCGCAGCAGAACGAGTATAATTCTTGTCATAACGCAAGAAAGTATATGCTTTTACATCACCTGGAACTTTCGCTACGGTAGGATTTACATGATAATCAGCTACCAAGTCCGGAATCATTGTAGTTGCTTCACCTACAACAGGAGCATCCTTATCATAATTTCCATCTGCATCTACTTTAGCTACTGTCAAGGTTTTATAATTAAGACCAATAGCTTCCATTGCTTCAATACCCTGATAATAGAATGCAGGTTGGAATACTAACGCCTTCAAATCAGCAACCAAAGAGAATGTAGCAGATTTTCCATCTAGTTCAATGACATAGCCAATCACCTCACCAGTTTCTTCATCTTTCACTTCTGTAATAGAGCCAACGCTTTGAGGTTTCTCTACACCTGAGATTTTTACATCTCCATAATACAGATAGCCATTGTTCCACTTCAACAAAGTAGGATCAAATGCCGCAGGAGCATCAGTTGTAGGCAGGGGTGCTTCAGAAACGACCTTTGTCACCATCTAACAACTGTATCTTACCATCTACAACTTTCAAAGAGTAAGTGGGAAGTTCAGCAGGCATCGGAAGTTGGAAAGTTTCACCGTTACCGCCGGTAACAGTCAACTTACCTGTTGCCGCATCATACTTGACAGCTGTGACATATTTTCCAGCTGCGGCCTGTAATTCAGACAAATCTTTAGTCAGCTTGTCCACTTTCTCGTTCAAGCTGTCGATGTCATCATCATAGTCCTTACAAGATACAAATGTTCCTGTCGAGGTAACCATCAAGGCACCAAACAGGATTGCACTTAAAAACTTTTTGTTCATAATAGAAAAACTTTAAATTTATAAATTTAAAAAACTAAAATTGATTATACATAAATCATTGATTCTAAGAGCGAATTATTCTGTTCTCGAGCTAGAAAGCGCAAAGGAGACATTCCGACTATTTTACTAAAAGAGGCATAAAAAGCACTTCTAGAGGCAAAGCCACATCGCTGTGGGAGTTCTTCTAATGAACATTTCCCAGCATGAAGTAACTCTTTGGCATATTCCACACGGTAAGTATTCAGCAACTCCTTCAAATTACAGTTGAAATACTTGTTTACCACATTCGACAGGTAAGTTTGGTTGGTGTCTATCATAACGCTAAACTTTTTCAAAGAAAGCTCCGAATCCAAAAAAACTTGCTTTATTTCAAGGTTATACAATATACATTTATATAGGGCACAATCCACCTTTCTCCCTTCAGTCCCCTTATTGGCGAACTGTAGTTCCCACTGGCGTTCAGCAGCCTTAAGAAGCAGGCTTTTCTGCCTATTCGAAGTAGCAGTCCGTCTGTGTCGTCTCAAGAATAGATAGTCCATATTTTTATTTACTTTTAATCTTCGCTTTAACATCTTCACAACCATACATTATTATATGGCGTGTCATCAGTTATACGATAGATCTCTTATTAAGAGATATATAAGAGATCTATAACACATTATAAATCAACAAAATACATTCACACAAGAATACTTTGAAAGACTAAATCATGTATTCAGAAAACGTTTTTTTTGAATCAATTATTAAATTTCCTTGCTAAATTGTTCTAATTCTCAAAACTTTGCTTAAATTTGCGACAAAATATATATCTCTTAATAAGAGATATATAATATTCCAACTTAGTATTTTTTCTATAAAGTTCTTGTAATAAGAGTATTATCTCCAAAATCAAAGAATAAAATCCAAGTAAACTTTGCCTTTTCTTTTATTCAAGTTTGTCTATTAAAAAATAGCTGTATCAGCTATAATTCACATAAAAAAACAAACCTATGACAATTGTCATATTACGGAAAAATATTGAATATTTGGAAGCTGATATTTTTTTCATAACAAATAGGTGGACAAAAACAGCATAATGGTTTATGGCAATTGTTTCAGAATCTATCTGTAATCCGATTCTCCTTTACTATAAGGTATCTTCTGACAAAAGATAACAATAAAGAGATCATAGGCTGTGCCGACCTTGCAACAAACATATTCAACTCAGCCACATCAGAAAGTGCTATCATCTTTAGAGAGAACAAACACACATTTATTAAAAAAATACTAGACACACTGATCCCGTCAAATGGAGGATACCTTGTGATATGATATCCTCTTTTTGACAAGAAACAATATCTTTACCCTATTATCACAAGAATTCCCTCAGCACCACCATATTCGCTTTGTCTATCACGGTGGTATCCAATGCTGCCAGATAAATCAAAGTCGTTTTTTCCGAATCATGTCCCATCCCTTCACTTATCACAGAAAGAGGAATATGTTTGCCTCTGGCAACACTGGCCCATGAATGGCGCGCCACATACATAGTCAAAGGATGAACAAGCCCCAACTTTTTCCCTATTTCTTTTAGCCTTCTGTTCACCAAGCAAATTGAATTTTTATATTGCAATCTTTCATCTTTCCTGATATGAATTATAATAGGAAGAAGATAAGTCGAATAGTTTCCGGGATATTTATCCACTATATCCTGCATGCATTTCTCCCATCTGATGGAAAGCAACTGACCGGTTTTCTTTCTTCTATAAGTCAGCATACCATTATTTAAATCTGTTTTTTTAAGAAAAGCCATGTCCACAAATGACATTCCCCGGGTATAAAAGCTGAACATAAACATATCACGCGCAAACTCCATTGACTGAGAGTGACTTAAATCCATCTCCTTCAGTTGTCTGATTACTTTAAAAGAAATAGCCCGCTTCACCGTTTTTTCCACTCCCGTATAGACGTGCTTAAAAGGAAAACGCTGTCTGATCACCCCTTTATCTACTGCACGATTATACGTTGCACGCAAAATACGCATATAAAAAGAAACGGTGTTCATACTTGCTCCCTGCTCCTTTAAATAAGTTTCATACCCCATCATCAACTCGGCATCCATATTGCTCAACAGAACATCCTTGCCATCCATAAATTTCATAAAACTGTTCAGTGTAGCTCTATACGTCTCACTGGTACGCAATTTTCCCGATTGTCTCAGACTGGCAATATTCACTTGCATAAAGGAAGACAGTGTCTTCTTACCTGAAAAGGATAATCTTTTACTTCTTACTCTAGTTGATTCCACCATAATACTTGTTTTTAAGTTGATTCTTTTTTTCTGTAAAAACCTCAAGCCAAGATAAACGATTATTCCCAGCGGTCCTTTATAAGGTATGCAATAGGGGAGATTGTTCAAAGAAACAGGAATTTTTCACTGCATTTAAAAACAAAAACGCATGTTTATTCCTTTTAAAGAATTATATTTGTAGAAGAAAGCCACAAACCTGTGTCTATGATGAAAAGAATAGAATTCATATATTTATTGACCGGTTTCTGTACAATCTGCTCGTGTACCTCGAAAGCAAATAGCGAAATTAAGGAAGTGATAACAGAGGTACACAATACTGTGACAGAAGCCATCACCGAGATTGTAGAAAAAGATATCAAACCCGAAGACATCAGGCTTGACAAGGAACTGCTGTATGATAAACATACTTTGAAGGATACCTATCCTTATAAAGACACCACCCGCCATTTCCAATGGGAGAAAATAAAGGAGCGGCTGGCATTGTTGGAGAATATTCGAAAAAAGCCGGCACAATGGTGCATCTTACAGAATTATAAAAACCGGAACGGAGAAGCGCCTTTAGTGAAAAGTTTTAAAAGGGATGCATACAAACGGATAGCCGACACATTGGGAGTGGAACGCTATCAGGGAATTCCTCTTTTCCTAACAGATGACACCCTTACTGCCGAACGCTACGGACTGGATGGACTTCTTACCCGTCACCTAGGTGAGGAAGGAAAGTTCACCAAAGTAGAACCTGTCTTTATAGGTGGCGAATGGTATGCTCCGACAAAATATATAAAACTGATTCCCGACAGCGTAGTGTTCAACAAAGCTATTTTTATAGACCGCCATAATCAGAATATAACTACTTTGGAACGGAAAGAAAAGGGCTACTGGCTGATACGTAGCATGAATCCTGCTACAACAGGACAACATCGTCCTCCATACGCCCAAGAAACTCCATTGGGTATGTTCGTTCTGCAAGAGAAAAAGACCAAGATGATTTTTCTAAAAGACGGTTCTGCCGCCACCGGTGGTTTTGCACCTTACGCCAGCCGTTTCAATAATGGTGGTTATATTCACGGAGTACCCACCAATGCACCGGCAACAGGGATCATAGAATACAGTTATACGTTGGGTACCATCCCCCGCTCACATATGTGTGTAAGAAATGCCACCTCTCATGCCAAGTTTATTTTCGAATGGGCACCTGTTAATGAGACGATTATATTTGTTTTGGAATAGAAATGTGCGTAACTTTGCACCCGTTATCCAGTTTTTCCATACGTATGCAGAAAGCTTTTTTACTCCTGTTCCTATTCCTCTTTCCGTCGAGCAATGTATCGACCCGGACGGCTACACCCGAAAAGAAAGTTGCTACATCTGTCCCTGCACCTCAAAAAATGGACGGCGAACAATTATTCGAAGATATGCAATTGGGAGGGGTGGTCAATTTCCTGGCATTCCGACAGGCTGTGGCAGGATACAACTTGATTAAACAAAAAAGCAAATCCATACTGACATTGATTGATTTCACCAAACCCTCTACCGAAAAACGTTTGTTTGTCTTTGACATGGAACAGAAAAAGATGCTATACTCATCAGTGGTCTCTCATGGGAAAAACAGCGGCGAGAACTATGCTACCTCTTTCTCCAACGAAGTCGGCTCTTATAAAAGTTCCCTCGGCTTCTATCTTACCGGAAACACTTATCAAGGCAGAAACGGATACTCCCTTTTATTGGACGGGCTGGAAAAAGGAATCAATGACCGGGCCCGTGAACGTGCCATCGTAGTTCATGGCGCCGCATACGCCAACCCTTCCGTCTGCAAATCAGGCAGACTGGGACGAAGCTTCGGTTGTCCGGCTTTACCACAGGCACTGACCAAACCTATTATCAATACGATAAAAGGGGGAAGCGTACTCTTTATCTATGCCAATAATAAAGAGTATATGGCTAAAAGCTCTATTTTGCCTAACCAGACATCACAAGAATTATTTACTGAAGCATGTGAAAGTGAGCAAACCGTTTCAGCTCATTTATAGTTTCTCCTCAAGCGGTTCCTTCATTATTTCTTAGTTATTTTCTTTTCTTCTGATTTCAAACGGCGTTCCACTTTCTTTAAATCTTCGCCTGCTGACAATTGTTCCGGATAGATTCCCCGGCTTACCATCATATTCCGAACAGCCGTATTATTCTCAATATGTTCTTTTTCAATTGATGACTGTCCATAAAGATCTTTTTGTTGTACGTTAATAGAAGCCATCTCGGCAGCAAAATCTTTTGCCTTAATGCTGATGGTTGGTAAGAAATCGGCCAGCAGACGACTGTCGGGCGCACCAAGTTTACGTTTTAACAACGCTGTGTCAAGACAAAACAAGGCTTTATCTCCTTTTGAACGGATAATGGCAAAACCTTTACTATCTACTCCGCGTTCATAAAGCACACCCGATAACAGCTTTTCCGTTTCAGCCAATTCAGTCCGTGCTTGAACCCGCTCATAATCCAACAGACGTTGTTCCACCAATTCTGCACGCCTTGTCTGAACAGCAAAGTAGTTTTGAGCAAAAGCTATAGCCGGTTTACGCGCATCACCGTTTTGAGCAGTCAAATAACAGGCATAACGGGTAAGATAGATATCATCTATCTCTCTTTCTACACCAGACCCCACAGAAACCATTTTGCTGACATCAGCAAAATGGTAGGCCACATCTTCACCTGCATTCGTGCAAGCAGCTTTCGCTTTATTGATGATGGTCTCAAAGTTTCTCCACTGGGTATAACCCAATAAGGAATACAACTCGCGTACACTCCAACACTTTACTCCATGATAATCACAAACGATACTTTCAAACTGCTTGAACTAATCTTTTATTTCCTCGGTTTTCATCATATATCCCCCCCTTATTACTTGTTATTACGTCAATGCCCTCCTTCTACTACAGAATTCACACTGCATATTTGCACAAATATAACCTTTTATTATCAGATCCGACCAACAAAACTCTTTTTCCTAACTATTTCGATTCTTATATTATCCGTTTCTTCTAGAACAGACTTATTCCAAGAGTTATTTTACATTTCATTAGTATCCATTTCAAAGCATATTTAAATCCATAAAAAACATTTTTCTTTATATACCCGACAAATAGCAAACTACCAAACGTCTTTTTTACTCTTTTTGATATTCTTTAAACTCACGAGAATCGCTTAAACGCTTCCTTCTCGTCCCGTTCATCGAAATAATCAAATGAGAGAGTAGTTTGCCCTTAAAATCATTTCATACTATTTTGCTATCGTGTTCAAACAAAGATTGGAAATAAAAATAAGAGAATTGAATCTTTTCTAATTCAAAAACGAATAATTTGACTACTTTTGTCCGAGTTATTACTAATAAAACTAGCGATATGGTTTTGAACTACATTTGGATAGCCTTTTTTCTGATAGCCTTCGTGACAGCGTTGATGCGACTCGTTTTCCTAGGCGACACACAAGTGTTTCCCGAAATTATCAACTCTACTTTCAATTCCTCCAAAACCGCTTTTGAGATTTCATTGGGACTGACCGGTGTCCTTTCTCTTTGGCTGGGTATCATGAGAATAGGTGAACAGGGCGGAGTCATCACTCTGTTTTCCCGATTGCTGGGACCTCTGTTCAGCAAACTTTTTCCCGATATTCCCAAAGGACATCCAGTAACAGGCAGTATCTTTATGAACCTGGCGGCCAATATGCTGGGGCTGGATAATGCCGCCACTCCCTTAGGACTGAAAGCAATGGAGGGCCTGCAAGAATTGAACCCCAAGAAAGATACTGCCAGCAATCCCATGATCATGTTTCTGGTACTGAATACATCAGGGCTTACACTGATTCCTATCAGCATCATGGTATATCGTGCACAAATGGGGGCTGCACAGCCTACAGATGTATTTATCCCTATCCTGCTAAGTACTTTCATTTCCACTTTAGTAGGAGTCATAGCAGTCAGCATCGCTCAAAAGATAAACTTAATCAATAAGCCTATTCTCATTTTAATGGGCATTATTTGTCTTTTCTTTTCCGGCTTGATTTACTTGTTCCTAAGCGTTTCACGAGAGGATATGGGTACTTATTCTACATTGATAGCGAATATTCTGCTGTTCAGTGTCATTATCCTGTTTATTCTGACGGGAGTCAGGAAAAAAATCAATGTATACGATTCGTTTGTAGAGGGAGCTAAAGAAGGATTTACGACAGCTGTACGTATCATACCCTATCTGGTTGCTTTCCTTGTAGGAATCGCCGTGTTCCGCACTTCGGGAGCTATGGATTTTCTAGTGGGAGGCATTGGCTACATAGTAGGCTCATGCGGAGTTGATACGAGCTTTGTAGGGGCACTGCCTACTGCATTGATGAAATCGCTTAGCGGTAGCGGTGCCAACGGATTGATGATTGATACGATGAAAGAACTGGGACCGGATTCGTTTGTAGGGCGTATGAGTTGCGTAGTACGCGGAGCTTCAGATACCACATTCTACATTCTGGCCGTTTATTTCGGCAGTGTAGGAATTACCAAAACTCGTAATGCAGTGACTTGCGGTCTGATAGCTGACTTTTCGGGTATCATAGCCGCTATCTTAATCAGTTATTTATTTTTCTTTTAAATCATAACATTCAATTATGGCTGTAACTTATCAAACAGAAGGCGTAAAAATGCCTGATATCAAGAAACGTGAGACTACGGAATGGATAAAGACCGTAGCTGCTTCTTACGGGAAAAGACTCGGTGAAATCGCTTATATCTTCTGCTCGGACGAGAAAATACTCGAAGTGAACCGCCAATATCTGCAACACGATTATTACACGGATATCATTACTTTCGATTATTGTGAAGGCGATCGTTTATCAGGTGACTTATTCATCAGCCTGGATACGATACGCACCAATGCGGAACAGTTTGGTGCTTCATACGAAGACGAACTACATCGTGTGATTATCCACGGAATTCTTCATTTGTGCGGCATTAATGATAAAGGTCCCGGAGAACGGGAAGTTATGGAAGCAGCTGAGAATAAGGCATTGGGGATGTTGCGATAAGCGCTCATTGCTTTCAATTCGTACACTGCTTTTCAATTCGCCTTTCATAAAAAAGAAACCCCGGCGTAATCACTACGCCGAGGCACTCCATTAGCTTATGCTAATTAACACTAAATTATTAAGAGAGAGATTTAGTCAATTTATTAATAGTTTGGAGTTACTTCACTTCAGGAGTAACCAGTTCCTTAATTGATTTTGTATTTAGGTACAGGAAAGCCAAACGAGGAGTTCCTTCGTTCACTATCAACTGCAATGAATCCGATGTCAGGTAGCCGATACGCTCACGAGTTTTGTACACCTCAACCTTTCCATCATCTTCCTTGCTGAATCCTTCCACAATCAGATAACCATTATCCACTTTCCA
>OGJW01000310.1_pt1 | contig 12636 bp, 18 predicted proteins | sample 1572361 | NCBI WGS metagenome assembly OGJW01 (sample SAMEA2582078, study PRJEB24529) | metagenome | biome: Human gut stool | place: China | collected 2011 | reverse complement strand
AGGAATTTCACTGATTAGTCGGAAGGAATATACCTCACCTGATAATTCACATTGTAAATATTCATTCGCATGGATTTCATAGTATGTTCTACATAGAACAACAGCCTTTTTGTATAATCATCCTTTCCAATGGCAAATGGATATCTGACAGCAATCCAATTCTTTTCTGGATACTGCTGCCATAACGCATACTCTGCCTGACGCTTTATTTGCTCATAAGGGAATGCTTTTCTATCACACCATATCAGTTCATTTTCAATTCCATCAAAATCTGCCTCAACGGTATTGATATGTTTCGGGTTATACACAGATGTGCTTGACATATAAATATACTTATCACAATCTATAACATCCATCACATACTTAATATCATTTGAGCAATATGCAATTTTATCAATTACTACATCGTAATGAGTACCACTTAATACCTCTCGTACACTTTCTTCCTTAGTCCTTTCCAGAAATATCCTTTTAACCTTATCCCCAAATGAATCTGATGCCTTCCCACGTGTTGCAATTGTGACATCATGACCTGCGGTTAAAAGCTCATTAACCATATGTATACCAAAAAATCGTGTTCCACCAATAACTAGAATATTCACTGTTGTGCCTCCTTGTTTCTATATTTCACCACTTTCAAACGCCTTTTTCACCTGTTCCAAATCGGAATACTTGCCTTTTATTATCTGCAAAATTTCTTCATCCGGTTGCCACAAATCCGGAACCATGATTGGCTTACATCCCGCTCTGTAAGCCGATAGTAATCCATTTTTTGAATCTTCAAGAGCAATACACTCTTTAGGATTTTCATTTAACATCTCACACGCTTTTATGTAAATGTCCGGCGCAGGCTTAGATTTCTCAACCATATCTCCACAAACCATTGCTGAAAAATAATCTAGAATTCCGGCATCATTTAGATGTTTTTCCACTTCCCAACGCGGTGATGAAGAAGCAACTGCCAACTTGGCATTTGCATTTTTCAAATACTCCAACAAGACATACAATCCTTGCTTTACGGGAACTTTATTATTTTCATAATAGTTTTTCAGAAATTCTTTTGTATACTTACGCAATTCTTCCTGATTATACCGGTCACCAAACTCTTCGTTCCAAATCTCATAAGAGGCAACAATGCTCATACCTAAAGTTTTATAGACCATATATCCAGCTTTCCCAATTCCAATCTTTTCACCGGCATAATCCCAAGCCTTTATAAACACTTTCTCTGTATCAAACATCAGTCCATCCATATCAAAAATAACATTCATTTTCTTTACTCCTTTTAAAGTTCCATCAACCCGTTTTCGTTAAAGTAATAAATATTCTCTTTTTTATATCCATACTTTGAATCTGGAAATGCTATGTGCGGTTCAAATGTAAAATACTTTACATCGCCAAGCTTGGTCATATTACCTTTTTCAATGTAAACTCTATCACCTTTGGTTTTCACAATGGAATGTCCCAGATTGTCCATAAAATCAAGATTAACAAATCCATTTTCCACTATTAACTTATTCATATGATAGTACAATTTCTCAAAGGTTGTTTCCTTCGTAGCAAAACGTAACAATTCTGCATGTAATTTCTCTTCCATATGCAGACCGCTTTTCCATTCCAGATTTTCAATCAGCCCTATATCCTCTACAACCTTTCCATTCTCCACAATAATAGTTCTCGCATAATCTCCCCATATATTACCTGCCTGTGGACTTAAATCAATGGTTATAATATCGTTATTTCCTATAACTTTATCCGAAGTTACATACTGCTTACCAGATACAGAAACGTATGTTTCATCTCCTGCAAATACAAATGCACCAACATCCCAATATTAGAACGAATCCGCACCCTCCTCTGTGAAATTATTACTGCAAACTTCAGTAATGAATCATCTACTGTATCATAAAATTTAACTTCTAACATATTTCTTCTCCATCGACACCTATAATCTCATCTTCTAAATTTGCTTTGAAACAAAATGTACAATTTCCTTCTTTGGTTCAAGAATATAAGGTACCAACTCCTGCGGATATACCTTTACATCATTCTTTAAATCCTCAAGTGGAACCCAGCAAAAATCTAAATCAATCCTTTTGTCATCCAGACCATCATAACCATGAAATACTCCATCTAAAGGAATATCATAATTAACGAGATGTACATTATAATATAAACATATCTGATGACATGGTCTTTTACCCCATGGAAAATATATTTCACCAATCGCCAGCAGATTATCTACCTCTATTTTAGTGTGAAGTTCTTCTTCAAATTCCCGCTTCAAAGTTTCTATACTTGTTTCCATTGCTGCTACATGTCCACCTATAATGGAATAATCATCATTCTTAGGACGCTGTAATAGAATTTTTCCATTGCGTATCAATATTCCACCAACTCTGTATGAAAATACAAAATCATCATTCTTAAATAAAATATCCACTTCAAACTCCTTTGCATTTATTTAAACTATTTCAACTCTTCTATCCATTTTCCATTTTCTTCAAAAAAGAAATATTCACTAATATTGTCATTTAAAAATACTTCCAACATCTTATCCATTCCATAAGCAAGTTTTCTCTGCTTCATTTCATCTAATGTCAGCCAGAATACATCCCCTTCTTCAGACGAAGTAACTATTCCTTCAAACTTATCTGTCTTATATAATAACACTATATATCTTGTTTCCTCATCCTTCATCCAGTCTTTTATCCCACAAAGTTTTGGTTCTGAAATTTTCAATCCAGTTTCTTCCCACACTTCGCGTATCACAGCATTTGTAAATGATTCTCCTCTTTCCACATGTCCTCCCGGAAATGTTATTCCAGAGTAATCATCATCCGTCTTATCTTGGACAAGTATCCTATTTTCACTAAACACCATACACATATTAGTCATTATCACTTTTTCTGTTCTTGCCATTCGTAATACCCTTATCCTTCATTTGCTGAATCCATATATATCATTTCAACAATACTGTCTGCATCAATATCAGATGTAATAATTTTTTCATTAAAAACTGATGAAAAATCCTTTTCTCTCCACCATCTACGCATATCTTCTTCACCAAATTCCTGTTTTTTATCTCTTGTATTATGCCGCCTGACCGTCTCTTCAAATGGTATATCAAAATAGTACGCATATATATCCATTCCATACAATTCATTTGCCGTTTTGAACAAAGGACTATACCACTCATCATACATGATGCCCTCTAAAATAACCACATCACAATGCTCATACCCATATTTCATAAGTTCTATCATAAGTGGTAATGCCTTAGTATCAACGCCATCTTTAACCCACAAGATATTTCTCCTAATCTCATCTTGTGAAATCATCATTGTATTGTATCCAAATTTCTTTTGCAACGCTCTAGCTATTGTTGTTTTTCCACTTCCAGAGTTACCTCTTAATATGATTATCTTTTTCATAATTTCTCCTTAATCTTGCTATCACTCTCCCCACAAATAGAGCCAAACCAGAGCCATTTGATAAAACAAATGCCGGAAACCCGCATAAATACAGGCTTTCGGCATTTAAATCCGTTATTCAAACTCCTCTTTGCAAAATTGTTGTGTAGTGTTTTTCGTTGGTTTTGGTAGAAGCGACCATGGAGTTTTGTCTGATTTCTACCTGTTGCATAGATTTTTAGGGGATTGTATTGTCATTTTAATGTCAGTGAGAACACCAATCACTCATTTATATTTACAATCAGCAACCGACCTACCTATAATCTTCCTCACTAAAAAAAGGAAAATCACTTGCTTGTACAAATATCATATCCGGCAACTCAGAAAACAACTTATTCTCGTTGAACGCATCAACTATAGTTTGGTCTCTTGCAAGTTCTGGTTTTGCAATAGTATCTGTTATATACTTTAACATTTTATTTCTAAAACCATCTTCTATTGAATTCACATATGCAATCTTACCCAATATCTGACTATTATTTCCGTAATTCTTTAATTTTATCGATTGATATATTTGTGAGCGTAAATCCTTTTTAAATTTTTTATCTACATGAATACTATCATCATTTATAGTAATACCAGTCACCGTTTTCTTAACATCATTAGAAAGATATCTCGTCTTTTTTTCATTAATCACGAACCCCTCATCTCCAACTATATACTTAATAAACTTTTCAACCTTGTTTAAAAGCATTCTATTATTTGATGAAAAAGTTAAATCATCTGCGTAACGTGTATATACTATATCTTTTCTACTACAATAACCATTAATTCTTGCATCCATATGATAGCAAACTAAATTTGCAATATAGGGAGACGTAACTGCTCCTTGCGGTAAATAATCATTATATGTACACAAATTGGCTAAAATACCTGCGACTTTGCTATTGTAACCTATATTACAAAACAATCTATACACTTGTTGCTCTGTTATTGTCCCAAAGAAATTCGTAATATCCATTTCCAGCAAGAAAATATTCTTTTTATGTCGTTCAGCATTTTCCTTGAGACCGTTTTTATGCGGAACAAATGCCATCGACTGCTCTGACACAAAAATCTTCTCTAGAATCTCCTTTAATATCCATCTTTGTACCACTTTCAAAGATAAATTAGGCACATGTAATTTTCTTTCAGTTTTGTCTTTTTTAGGAATTACTACCTCATCATAACAATACTCATTCTTATATGTTAAAAAGTACAACAACTGCTCTGTTATCGAAAGTTGTTCACATAAGTGCTCAAATGAATTAATTATTGGAACTCCTAAAGTATTTAAAACCACACTATTTCCAATATTCAAATAAATCACCTCATTCTTACTCAATATATTTTCGGGTAAAACAACGGGGGAGTTTCACTATTGTGGAAGTTCACCGTTGTTTTAGCTGAGTTCATGTAATTATCATTCTCTTGAGGTCGAAACAACCCCTAGTTGCTATGTATGCATCTTAACAACAATTCTAAGAATGAGGCGATTTATAGAATTCATTATGCATCAACTCAATTCTTATTTTATCACATAATCCAGCTCTTGTGCAATCAGTTATCATTAATTTCATCGTTTTAAAACCAATATCAGTTAACTTATATGAAGAATAAGGATTGCCAGTCGTTTTAACAATTTTTTTATCTTGAAAAAGCAATTTTAATGCCGCATTAAAAAGGACTTTAAAGTCATCATATACTATGTCTTCTTTTTCCGAAATACACTCTATTATCTCTACTAGTTCTTTAGAATTTAAGGATTTAAAATAATAAAGTACCACTTGTATAAAATAATGCATTCCAACAATAGTCGTTAAATCAATCATACTATTATTACTTCCGCTAACTCTATTCTTTTCCCTTATATCCTTTGACAGTCTTTTAGCAAATTCTACATCATCTTGTCCATATTCAACAACATTAAATTTGCTTCTTTTTCTTAGATACTTTATCGGACCAAGCATAATAAAACTTTTATCCTTCACTCGTCTCTTATCAACAGCTGCCACCACTTTATCAACAGTATACTCATTATTTGTAAAAGCCCCTAATTCAACTAATGAACCTGCACTCTCACAAATAATCACAATCATATGCGAATTATTTGCTAAAAATTGCTCATAACTTAATAGGTCAGCTTCTTTTGTTTTATTTAAAACTTCTATCAACAAATCCTCTGGATAGAATATTTTGTATGGTTTATTCCAAAATGTCTTTTTTTCATTTTCAAGTAAAACCCTTACCCTATCTCGTAGCGATTTATGTTTACTTGTACTTGCACCGCCGCATAAAAATATAACTATATATTGTTCTCTAAATTTACAATATATTTCATCATATATTTCTTTGACTATTTTTACTGTTCCTTCATTCAATTTAGTTTTTTGTTCTTCAACCAATTGTGCAACCTCATCTCGTAACAATATAATATCTTTAAAACTCTATTACAAATTACTTACCTAAACAAATCCTTCATTACCCCATTCTCCATATCATCAATACTATAAATCGTATCCATGACATCGAAAGTCTCTCTCAAATTACCTCTTGCACTCTTCCAGCCAATTCCATCAGTAAACCACACAAATGTAAATCCCTCAATAGTATCTGCTTCTTGTGAAAGCATTTTATAACTTCTTGCTGTCTCATTCAGTTTAGAACCGCCACCTCCGTAGAAGTTTGTTTCAATACCATAAATCATCTTATCCGTCTTGATTACAAAATCAAATCTCTTAGCAGCTTTGCCTTGATTGGAAAGTGCAGATAAATCAATATTCCACTTTTCTTCAATATCCCTAAGGTACATTTCCTTGAAGTAATTTACATCCTTTTCAAATCCTGCTGCCGCAATGTACTTTTCAACCAAATCTTCCATCTGGTGCCGACCACGATTCTGGCCCAGCAGCACTACAACAATTTTGTCCAGCGGATGAAGGATTTTCCTGTGCGGGTGGACCTTCCATCTGGTGCCCACCACGATTCTTACGACCATTAGAGTCCAATCCGGTTTCAATACCCAGAGCATAATCCACAAGATTGTTTACCAAATGATTTGCAATCATATCAAATAACCCGGTCTTACGCATAAATACCTTGTACTGTTCCACACTATAATTCATTTTCTTGAAATTATATTGGAAAGCTCCTTCTTCATCCTGTGCATATATTTCATTGCCTCTCACTGCAAGAAGTAACGGAACACATTGCAATGTTTCCGGATACTTTGTCACTATCTTCTCAAATTCTTCTTCAATATTTTTAGAACCAATCAAGGAATTTAAGATGTTTAATTCCACCTTGATTTCATCCACATTTCTTACGACCTTTGCAAAGTCGATATAGTAGTCATAACTTGATATACTCGGTCTGAACTTACTCAACCATTCATCAAAATTTCTATTTGTCATTTGCTACCTTCTCCAATCTTCTCTTGGATATCTCCAAGTATTCTTCACTTACATCTATCCCAATAAATTTTCGTCCAAATCGTACAGCCTCTACTCCGGTAGTTCCTGAACCACAAAATGGATCCAAGATAACTTGTCCTTCTTCCGTAGATGCCAGTACAATTTTTTCAAGCAAATATTCCGGTTTCTGCGTAGGGTGCTTACCTTCTGTTTTCTCCGAAGGTTTCGTCAGTGCACCTGTCCACACATCCTTCATCTGCTTTCCACCATTCATTTCTTTCATCTTCTGATAATCAAAAAAATGCCGAGACTTCTTATCATTCTTCTTTGCCCACAAAATGGTTTCCGTAGAATGCGTGAAGCATCGACATGCTAAGTTTGGTGGTGGATTTGTTTTCTGCCATGTTATGTTGTTTATTATCTTGAAGCCTTCTTGCTCCAATGCCATACCAATCGAATAAATATTGTGTAATGTTCCTGATATCCATATTGTGCCATTCGGCTTGAGTACTTTCTTACATAACCTAATCCACTTTCTGTTAAACTTATGTTTCTCTTCGACGCTGGTTCCACTTTCTGAAAGCTTATCCCATGAGCCTTTATTTACCGAAACCATCTTACCACCCTGACAGGTAATCCCGTCATTACTTAAAAAATAAGGTGGATCTGCAAATATCATATCAACAGATTCTGGTTCCATTTTTGTTAGAATTTTAAAGGAATCACCTAATATCAGTTGTGATTCTTCTGTCTCGTAGTATAATGGCACTTTCTTTGTAAATAAGTTTTCCATTATCTCGACTCCTCTAATAATTGCATATAATCACTTCTTCACCAACTCTATTGGATGCATCTGAATTAATCATACGCTTTACACTTACAACATCTATTTTATACCCTTTGTTACCATATAATTCATTTATCAAATCTGTATTGTGATTTGTAAGCATACAGTAACAACCTCTGGCTGTTAATTCATCAAAAAGTTTTGCTAAACGCTTATGGCTTTCTATATCAAATCCCTCTTTTGTGTATGATTCAAAAGAAGTAGGATTCAATGGTGCATATGGGCTGTCTATAAATACAAAATCACCCTTCTTTGCACCCTTGCAAGCTTCCTCAAAATCTCCATCGATGATAGTCACACCCTGAAGATATTTAGAAATCTCCATAATGACATCTTCATCAACAGAAGTTCTCCGGCTGTTGTTATATGGAACATTAAATAATCCTTTGCCATTTACCCGATACAAACCATTAAAGCAATGCTTGTTGATAAATACAAACAACGCTGCCAACTCCACATCATACTCCGCTTTCATCAGCTTGTCATTGTAATGCTCTCTTAGATAATAATAATATTCTTTACCATCCTCCCACATTTCCGTATCAAGCTTGCTCACAGCCTTTAGGAAAGCTTCCGGTGCGTTACATATCTGCTTGTATGCATTTATCAATGCTTTGTTTATATCATTTATCAGAGCATTTGCAGGTAGCAATTCGAATGTGACTGCACCGCCACCCACAAATGGCTCATAATAATTATTATACTTTTCAGGCATCCTCTCCTTTATCTGCGGAATTAACTGACGCTTACCGCCAGCCCATTTCACAAATGGAGCTACACTTGAATTACTCATTTTGATTCCTCTTCTCTATGTCCGCAAAAGGACAATCTTTTACATATCTATTATACTTGCAAACATACAAAATAACAACCACAAACTTTCACTCTTTGTGAATTAATTCACTTCTGAAATACAAATATGTACTCATGCGCCAGCAGGAGAAAATTATTCTTCTGCTTTTCCCAATAATCTGTAGAACGGCAATTATGTTGCTCTTTAATAATAATCTCTTTATTCGTAAATCCCACCTGTAAAAAGCACTCCATCATACGAAATCCTAACGGAATAACCTTCCCATATTTTCTTACATCTCCTATCATCACTGCACACATTTTTCCCTCTTTCAACACACGATATGATTCCTCTGCCACCTTCTGCATTTCTGCCAAAAAATCTTCCACACCAATCAATGAAATATCCCCTTCTATCCCTTTGCTATATTTGATGATATTGGCATATGGCGGATGCGTACAGATAAAGTCAATACGACTGTCTTTGATAAAATGCAAATCTGTAGCATTTCCATTTCGTGTAAAGATTTTTGAATTAGTTTCACATTGGAATTGTAAATTCGTTTCAGAGATTGAAACAGATTGCGGATTGATGTCAACACCTACCGCATGACGATTGAGTAGCTTTGCCTCTACTAAGGTTGTTCCACTACCCATAAATTGATCTAAGACCCAATCACCGGGATTAGAATAACGAAGTATCAGATTTCTTGGTACATATGGTGACCAATTTCCTCGATACTTTCCTGAATGCGTTGCCCAACTGCCTCTGTCCGGAAACGACCAGACTGTCGTTGGTTCAAGCCTAAAATTATTTGGTTGTAAACTTATAAGACATTCCTCTTTCTTTTTTGTTGATTTTTACATTGTAACTCAATTTCATACAAAAATCTATAGCAGTTTTCTTTCACTATAAGTGAATTTGTCTACCATGCATCTCATGAGATAATATTCATAAATAGTGAAAGAGGTGTTGATATGCATTTCGAAAATGATATAGACCTATATCGTGTTATAGGTGCAAATATAAAATATTACAGAGAACAATCTAAATTAACACAGGTACAACTTGCTGAGCAAGCTAAAATCAGCATCAGCTATCTCTCCAAAATCGAAGCATCCGGATGTGATAAGAGTCTTTCTATATCGGTACTGAACCAAATTGCAAATGTACTTGGTGTTGAGATTAGTGAATTTTTTAAGGAGGTAAATGCAAATGTATTATGAAGATATGTTTTCAATCGTTGAAAAATTACCTTTTGATACCGAAGCTGAAGTATTCTCTTCAGACACAGAAAGAATTTACTTATTAAGACCTTCCGTATTACCAAGAAAATTTTCTTCCTATAACCCGGAAACAAATATACAAATCTGGTTAGAAGAACCAGGCAGAAAAGCCTTCAAGCCAAATCATCTCCGCATACTAATCGATTTAAAGTTAAGAATGCGCGAACATCCCAATCTAAAATATAAATTTCTTGAAGCTTTTGACAAAATATTTTATGGAGCCGACCCATTAATATCCATTGAGCCACTATTGTCATATAAATATACACAACACATAGGTTCATTAGAATCAACTGCAATATTAGCTCAGTTGTTTATTATTGAACAAGAATATGGTTTTACGGGTAGAACAAAATACAATCCACCATCTTTATATATCCAAGGTTGGATCCGTAATTTTATAGATTCAGATGCTGAAATTGATATTCTTTGCCGACGCATCTGTAGCTTTACACCTCCACCAGTAAAATACACCTGTTGTGACGATAAAAATCACAAAAACTATATGAATAACGCCGAACCACTTTGGTATTTATAAATACACATTAACCAAAGGATTATAGATATGAATTATGGAAAATCAATTCGTCTTTTTTTGGTAGAAGGCACAGCCGACGGGCGTTGGATGTGCGAACTATCAAATTGGACAGGAAAAGCATATAAAATTCCAAGAAAATATGTAAAAAACAGCAATGACCGTCCTGAACTTACAAATACAGGTATTTACTTTTTATTCGGAAAATCTGATGATAGAGATACATATCGTGTTTACATAGGCGAAGCGGAAAACATTTACGAAAGACTAAACTCACATTTGAAAGAAAAAGATTTCTGGCACGAATGCGTCGTCTTTATTAGCAAAGATAACAATCTAAATAAAGCACATGCAAAATATCTCGAAAATAGGATGTATACGATTGCAAAAGAAGCTAATCGATATTTAATTGAAAATTCAAATATTCCTACACAATCTTCTCTTTCTGAAGCAGACAGAGCAGAAATGGAAGAATTTATACACAATGCAAAATTACTACTAAACACGCTTGGCCATAAATTCCTTGAAGCCACAGAACTCCCTTCTGATAGTAGTAGTGAAACAGACATCTTTTCATTTGAAGGTAGAGACTATAGTGCAACTGGTGCTACTACCTCTGATGGTTTTGTTGTCTTCCAAAACTCAATCATTTCAAAAAAAGCAAATTCTTCCTTAAGACAAAGCATTATTAATAAACGAAACGAATTAATAACACAAAAAATAATAGATGATAATTATACTTTTACTCAAGATTATACTTTTAGCAGTCCTTCCACAGCAGCAAGTATTATCTCAGGTTCAAGCACAAATGGTCAAATTTCTTGGAAAAATAAACAAGGTACTACATTAAAGGATTATGAATCTAAATAGATTAATAAGAAGAGGAAGGTGCACATCACCTTCCTCTCCCAACATCCTTGACCTTCTCTCCAATCCACTCCATAAACTTCTCCAGTAGATTAATCCCACCAATCACAAACTGTTTCATAAACTCATACGCCTTCTCCAGCTTGTCCTTCAAGCTACGATTTTCCTCCCGCAAAATCTGATTCTGATATCTCAGTTCTATCACCTTCTCCTTCAGATAATCATCTCCATCGACCTCACCAAGCAGTTCCTTCTTAAGCCTTTCCGCCTCTTCCAGTTCAAATTCAGCCCGTTCAGTCTGTAATTTTGCAGTATCCGATATCATCATCCACTTGTCTGCCTCTTTTTTCGCCACCTCAATTGCCTTCTGTTTATCCGTGAGCTTATCTACATTCTCATAATATTCCAGCCATAATTCAGAATTCTTTAAGCGTAAATCCGTTGTTTCCGACTGTAATTTCTGATTTTTGGCTATGGTATCATCCAGCTTTTTTTGAGCTTCGAACTGTTCTTTTCTAAAACCCTCTCGCTTATTTTCAATTTCTTTTTCCAGAGTCTCAATCCGTTCTTCTTTTAATTCCAGAACAACCTGTGTGCCCTCTATCTCCTCCTCAAGTGCAGCCACTTCTTTTGCCCGCTCCTGCTTTTTATAATCCAGTACGGATAAATGCTTATTGTGTGTATCTTTCTTTTTCCAGTCAATTCCGCACCGGCTCATAATAAGAGCAATATCCTCTTTCTCTACCTCCGCCCACTGCCTCCATTCGGTATTGCCTTTTCCTTCACTTACAAATCCTCTGGTAGCAAGTGCCGCCTTAAGACTTGTCTTTGTCTCCAATCCTCTCTTGCGACCGGATACCCAAGGGATAAAATTCAGATGCAAATGTGGCGTTCCTTCATCCAGATGAATATAGGCACCAATCACATAAAGCTGTGGATTGCGAAGTTGAAACTTTTTCACATAATCCTTTAGCACCCATGTTGCAACCTCTGCAGAAGAACTACCTACTCCGGTATCATCCCTATTGCCTATCTGAACGATAACCTCATAAAATAATTTTTCCTGCTTGCTTCGGGAAATCTTATCATAATAACTTTTAATCTGCCTGTCCTTGCGTTTCTGTTTTGCATTGTATTCCTTAAGTGCCTTGTCAAACAATTTATGATAAGCCTGCTTAATATCCTCGTGGATAAGAGTGATGTTATTCTTGGTACGGCTGGCATCTACATTGTCAGCTATAAATCTTCTAGTGTTGTGCCCGATGGAACCTTCTCCATTCATGAAACTGATTGTTCTTTCCATTGTCAAAATCCTCCTCTTTTGGTATGTATATAGGCACCACCTTCTTATCCGCAATGAGTGCCGGATACGGCACGAAACAGCAGATTTCATTGGGAAGGTTTTGTTACTTTTGTCAAAAGTAACGCAAAAGCACTTTTGAC
>OGJW01000270.1_pt1 | contig 13931 bp, 10 predicted proteins | sample 1572361 | NCBI WGS metagenome assembly OGJW01 (sample SAMEA2582078, study PRJEB24529) | metagenome | biome: Human gut stool | place: China | collected 2011 | reverse complement strand
GGATTATTCTTTCTATAGGGTGTACCACGCTGATGATACTATGAATATAACATATGAAAGAGATGGACAGAAATATACAACAACTCTTACTCCGGAATATGTTAAACAGCAGAAGTACCAGATGGGTGTTACTTTAGAGCAGAATGGGACAATAGCAGGCGTATCTGACGGAACACCAGCACAGAAGGCTGGGATTAAGAAGGGTGATATAATAACAGCGGTTAATGGCGTTGCAGTTGACGGAAGTACCAAGATTATTGAGCTTGTAGGACAGTGTAATGGCGAGAGTGTTGATATTACAATAAACAGAGATGGTAATACAATGCAGTTAAATGTGACACCGGATTCTGTAGAGAATGAATATTACTATACAGGTTTTGCAAGCTATGGGGCAAGACAGAAGGTTTCACCTATATCAGTAATCGGTTATGCGTTTAAGGAAGTTGGATATAGTGTTAATACTGTAGTTAAGAGCCTTGGAATGATGTTTACAGGACAGGTGGGAATTAATGATCTTTCTGGTCCTGTTGGAACAGTAAGTGCTATGAGTAATATTGTAGAAGAAAGCAAGGCTGATGGAACATTTTATGTAATTCTTAATCTTTTAAATCTTGCAGGGCTTATAAGTGCCAATCTTGGAGTTATGAACCTTCTTCCAATACCGGCACTTGATGGCGGAAGACTTGTATTTCTTATACTTGAAGTATTAAGAGGCAAGCCAGTCAAGAAAGAACATGAGGGTATGGTGCATTTTGTTGGTATGATATTCTTATTTGTTCTTATGATATATGTTATGTTTAAAGATATAAGAGGACTTTTTTAATAAGAAATGAGGCTTAATATGTATAGAGATAATACAAAGGTTGTAAAAATAGGCAATAAGTTAATCGGTGGCGGCAATCCTATAATGATTCAGTCTATGACTAACACAAGAACTGATGATGTTGAGGCAACTGTCAGCCAGATACTGGCTTTAGAGAAAGCAGGCTGTGATATTATAAGATGTACAGTTCCAGATATTAATGCCGCTAAAGCAATCAAGGAGATTAAGAAGCAAATTCATATTCCATTGGTTGCAGATATACATTTTGATTACAGAATGGCAATAGAGGCAATTAATAATGGTGCTGACAAGATAAGAATTAATCCAGGCAATATCGGTGGAACAGATAAGATTAAGGCTGTTGTAGATGCTGCCAGGGCTAAGAATATCCCTATAAGAGTAGGGGTCAACAGTGGTTCACTTGAGAAAGACCTTATAGAGAAATATGGCGGTGTTACAGCCGAAGGACTTGTTGAGAGTGCACTTGATAAAGTAAAGATTATAGAAGATCTTGGTTATGATAATCTTGTTATAAGCATTAAATCGTCAGATGTAATGATGTGTGTTAAGGCACACGAACTTATAGCCAAGCAGACTAACCACCCACTTCACGTTGGAATTACTGAGTCAGGTACGTTATTCAGCGGAAGCATTAAGTCATCAATAGGTCTTGGACTTATATTAGGACAGGGCATAGGTGATACAATAAGAGTTTCACTTACAGATGACCCTGTAAAGGAGATAGAGGCGGCTAAGCTTATTCTTAGGACACTTGGCTTAAGAAAAGGCGGTATTGAGGTTGTATCTTGTCCTACCTGTGGAAGAACTAAAATTGACCTTATCGGTCTTGCCTCAAAGGTTGAGGAGCTTGTTAGAAACTATGACCTTGATATTAAGATAGCTGTTATGGGCTGTGTTGTAAATGGCCCAGGAGAAGCTAAGGAGGCTGATATAGGAATAGCAGGTGGTGACGGCTGTGGTGTTCTTATAAAGCATGGCGAAATAATTAAGAAGTTTGAAGAAGATAAACTGTTAGCAGTGCTGAAGGACGAATTAGATAATTGGAAAGACTGATTATTATTATCCTTTGGCAGAAGGTGTTGGTTAAAGATGCGTAGATTTTTTGAAGTATTTAAGACATTAAAACTGCCAGAGGATATTGGTATGTATATGGAAAATGTTGAGGTTACGAGAGTATCCAAGACATCAACGAACTCATTGGCGAGAGTATACATAAAGAATGACAGGGTTATAAGCAAGAAGATAATATACAGGGTAGAAGATGCCCTTAAAAAGCAGATATTCCGTATACAGAATATGGATGTAAGAATTATAGACAGATATAATCTGTCAAAGCAGTATACGCCACAGACGATAATGGACGTGTATTATGACAGCATATTATTTGAATTGGAGAAATACTGGACACTTGAATATAATCTTTTAAAGAATTCAACGTGGGAGTTTGAAAAGGATGACCTGCTTGTGCTTACATTAGAGGACGGATTCCTTGCAAGAACATATGCAGATGACCTTAAGGAATATTTTCAGCTTATATTTCTTAACCGTTTTGGCTTTGAGATAGATGTTGAATATAAGTATGTTGCCAAGCTTGAGAAGCGTTATGAGAAAGAAAATGAACATAAGCTTAATCTTAGAATTAAGCAGATTGAAGATAACTTTATGGCAGCAGGCGAAGAAGCCAAGAGCGATAATGGGGCAGAGAAGAACAAAAAGTATGCCGAACAGAAAGCTAAAGCCGCTGCATTTTTTAATGAAAGAGGAGCTTCTGGAAAAGATCTTACACGTTATAGAAAGCCAGCTAATACAGATATATTATATGGAAGGGACTTTGACGATGAAGTTACTGCCATAGAACAGATAGAATCGCCAATAGGTGAAGTTGTCATAAATGGTATGATAAGAAGCATAGAAACAAGAGAGATAAGAAACGAAAGAACTATATTATCTATCGTTGTTACAGATTTTACAGACAGCATTGTAGTGAAAATGTTTGCAAGAAATGAACAGCTTCCAGATCTTTATGAATTCATTAAAAAGGGTAATTTTCTTAAGATAAAAGGCATAGCTTCAATGGATAAGTATGATCAGGAGATTACTATATCCAATGTGTCAGGAATACGAAAAGGGAGTGATAACAGGTCAGTAAGAAATGACTTATCACTTCATAAGAGGGTAGAGCTTCACTGCCATACCAAGATGAGTGATATGGATGGTGTATCTTATGCCAAGGATATAATAAAGCAGGCGATAAGCTGGGGACACAAGGCAATTGCGATTACTGATCACGGAGTTGTGCAGGCATTCACGGAAGCTTATCACACTATGCAGGATCTGGAGTTTAAGTATAATAAAAAGGGTGAGAAGTTAGATTTTAAGGTTATATATGGTGTTGAGGCATATCTTGTCGATGATACCAGGAAGATAATCCGGCTGGACAGGACGTTAAAGGGGAATTCGTTGTATTTGATCTGGAAACAACGGGATTTTCGGCTTTGGTAGACAGGGTAATAGAGATAGGTGCGGTAAAGATTAAGAATAATGAGATTGTAGACAGATTTTCAACATTTGTTAATCCACAGATACCTATATCTTTTAGAATTGAGAATTTAACAGGTATTAATGACCAGATGGTTATGAATTCAGGAACTATCGAGCAGATACTGCCTGATTTTATAGAATTCTGTAAGGGTTGTGTTATGGTAGCCCACAATGCGGAATTTGATATGAGTTTTATAATTAATAATGCTGAGAAAATGGGGATAGAATTTGCACCTACTTATATAGATACAGTGCTTTTGTCACAGTTCCTTATACCGGCATTACATAATTATAAGCTTGATACATTAACCAAGCATCTTAATGTTGTGCTTGATAACCACCACAGGGCGGTTGATGATGCAGAGGCAACAGCACATATATTCTTAAAGCTTGTGCAGATGCTTTATGAAAGGGATATATATACACTTGATAAGCTTAATGAAGAGGGAACGCTTGATGATGAGTCAATTAAGAAGCTTCACCAGTACCACTGTATAATACTTGCCTCTAATGAGATGGGAAGAATTAATCTGTACAGGCTTGTGTCGGCTTCACATCTGCAGTATTTTAACAGATTTCCCAAGATACCAAAGAGCCTTGTTAATAAGTACAGGGAAGGTCTTATAATAGGAAGTGCGTGTGAGGCAGGAGAGTTGTTCCGTGCTATGGTAAATGGACGATCAGATGCGGAGATTGCAAGAATAGTTAATTTCTATGATTATCTTGAGGTGCAGCCAATCGGTAATAACCATTTTATGATTGAGAAGGAAGATTATTACGTTAAAGACGAAGAGGACTTAAGAGATCTTAACAGAAGAGTCATATCTTTAGGTGAAAAGTTCGACAAGCCTGTAGTTGCAACATGTGATGTGCATTTTCTTAATCCAGAAGATGAAATATACCGTAGAATAATTATGGCAGGAAAAGGCTTTGATGATGCGGATAACCAGCCACCACTGTATCTGCATACTACAGAGGAAATGCTTTCTGAGTTCGATTATCTTGGAAATGATAAGGCATATGAGATAGTTGTAACTAACACGAATAAGATAATGGATATGTGCGAGAAGATTAGTCCGGTACGTCCTGATAAACGTCCTCCTGTAATTGAGAATTCAGATCAGATGTTAAGGAATATATGCCATAACAGGGCACACGAAATATATGGACCAGAACTTCCACAGATTGTTACAGAAAGACTTGAGCGTGAGCTTAATTCAATTATATCTAATGGTTACTCCGTTATGTATATTATTGCACAGAAGCTTGTATGGAAGTCAAATGATGATGGATACCTTGTAGGTTCAAGAGGTTCTGTTGGTTCATCTTTAGCGGCAACTATGGCTGGTATTACAGAGGTTAATCCGCTTAGTCCGCATTATCTTTGTCCAGAGTGCTTTTATGTTGACTTTGATTCAGAGGAAGTTAAGAAGTTCGCTGGTGGTGCAGTCTGTGATATGCCAGAGAAGGTGTGTCCTAATTGTGGTCATAAGTTAAATAAATTAGGTTTTGATATACCATTTGAAACATTCTTAGGATTTAAGGGTAACAAAGAGCCTGATATCGATCTTAACTTTTCTAATGAATACCAGAGTAAGGCACATGCTTATACAGAGGTTATATTTGGAAAGGGACAGACATTCAAGGCTGGTACAATCGGTACTGTCGCAGAAAAGACAGCGTATGGATATGTTCTTAAATATCTAGAGGAGAGAGTCAGGGTTAAACGCCGCTGTGAAATAGAACGTATTGCTGAGGGCTGTATAGATATAAGAAGAACAACAGGACAGCATCCGGGAGGAATTGTAGTTCTTCCTATTGGTGATGAGATACATTCATTTACACCGGTACAGCACCCTGCCAACGATGTAAAGAGTGGAATTGTAACAACGCATTTCGATTACCATAGTATTGACCATAACTTGTTAAAGCTTGATATTCTTGGGCATCTTGACCCTACTATGATTAGAATGCTGCAGGATTTAACAGGTATTGACCCTTTGGAAATACCACTGGATTCAAGAGAAGTAATGTCTTTATTCAAGGATACTTCGGCACTTGGAATTACGCCTGATGATATTGGCGGTTGTAAGCTTGGTGCACTTGGAATACCAGAGTTTGGTACAGATTTTGCTATGCAGATGCTTATTGATACTAAGCCACAGTATTTTTCTGACCTTGTAAGAATTGCAGGGCTTTCACACGGAACTGATGTATGGCTTGGTAACGCACAGACACTTCTTAAAGAGGGCAAGGCAACAATATCTACGGCGATATGTACACGAGATGACATTATGATATACCTTATCCAGAAAGGACTTGAAAGTGAGCTTGCATTTACAATAATGGAGGCAGTTCGAAAAGGAAAGGGTCTTCAGCCAGAATGGGAGCAGACTATGGTTGAGCATGATGTGCCAGACTGGTATATATGGTCTTGTAATAAAATCCAGTATATGTTCCCAAAGGCACATGCCGCAGCTTACGTTATGATGGCATGGCGAGTAGCTTACTGCAAGGTGTTTTATCCGCTGGCTTACTACTGTGCATATTACAGTATAAGAGCCAATGCCTTTGATTATGAAAAAATGGCAATGGGAAGGGAACGATTGAAGTATTATATTAATGACTACAAAGCTAATAAAGCAGACGGCACGATATCCAATGTTGAAGATGATGAGCTTAAGGATATGCGTATTGTTCAGGAAATGTATGCAAGGGGCTTTGAGTTCGTACCTATTGACATATACAAGGCAAAGGCAAGGTCATTTCAGATAATAGATGGAAAGATTATGCCATCATTTAAGGTAATATCCAAGGTTGGTGAGTCTGCTGGAGAATCAATAGAGATAGCCGCAAGGGATGGTGAGTTCTTATCAAAGGACGACTTGCGCCAGAGAGCCAGAATTGGACAGACGGTTATAGAGAAGCTTGGTGAGCTTGGACTTCTTGACGGGATGGCAGAGAGTAACCAGTTATCATTATTTGATGTTATATAGTATTGCATATACATATATAAGTGTGTTATCATCATATAATATATGCGGTTAGAATACGATTATAAAGATGCAGTATATATGTTTAATTAATTTGATGAGGTGAAAAATGTTAAAAAAATATCTTATATGTTTTCTTGTATCTATGGTACCTATTGTTGAACTTAGAGGAGCAATTCCTATATCACAGGGAATGCAGCTTCCATTATTACAGTCATATATAATATGTCTAATAGGTAATATGCTTCCGGTTCCGGTTATATATCTTTTTGCAAGACGTGTTCTTGAATGGGGTGCAGACAAGAAATATATCGGAAAGTTCTTTACATTTTGTATTGAAAAAGGTCACAAAGGTGGAGAAAAGTTAAAGCAGAAGGCTGGGAATGGTCTTTTTATAGCACTTTTATTATTCGTTGGTATCAAGTTTCCTTGATATGGGCTTTAAGAAGAGTGTAATTGCTGTTCTTGGAGGAGTATTGCTTGCAGGTATAATAATGGGTATTGCTTCAGCAGGAATATTTACAGCAATATTTAGTTTTGCATAAGCATAGTGTATACTAATATTAAAGAATATAATTAATAAATACCGCATATATTCTACAGATTAATGCGTATCCGGTTATGGGACATAAAAGTTGTAGAATATATGCGGTATTATATTTTGTGTAATAGTAAATTCTTTTTATTGCGGTTTGAGATTACTTATTAATATGTTGCAGATTTTCTTGGTGTCTTTGGTAGAGCGGGTCTTGTTATAGGCTATTCCGTATTGTATTTCACGCTGGTCTGTAATGGGCAGTATGCGGCAGCTATCAAGCGGGGTATCAATGCAGAATTCAGGCAGTATTGCAATGCCATATCCACATTGTGCAAGAAGCTCACTTGTCTGGCTGTTCTCACATATAAAGTGATAATTATCCTGTGAATGAAGCACAAGTTTTTCCTGTAAAAGATTTCCTTGTGTGAAAGGAATTAAACGCTGGTTAAGCAGTAAAAGGCAGTGTCCTTTTAAGTCATCAAAGGAAATAGCTGACATTGAATGTAAGTCTTTATTATCCTCAGTAGTCTTATTATAGTCATCAGATATCAAGGCATAGCTTTTCATATTCTTTATAGGCTTGAAAATGCAATCGGTATTTTCAATCATATCTTTAGTAACGAGCATTATATCTATATGTCCGCTTTCAAACATAGTCTTAAGGCGTGAGTAGTCACGCAGAAACAGCATAGGATATATATCGGGCATACATTTTCCTAGTTCTTTTAATGCTGGTTTAAGTGCCTTTAATTCGGCATTGCTTGTACAGCCAATTCTTATATAAGACAATGACTGGGATACCACATTGGAAATCTTCTTGCTTGAAAGATTAATTCTATTAAGGATATCCTTTGCATCTCCATAGAATTCAGCACCGGCATCGGTAAGCTGTACCATTTTTGGTGTCCTTATAAAAAGTGCCGCACCCAGTTCTTCCTCAAGGCTTTTGATATGGTGTGTGACCGTTGGGGTTGTAAGAAACATTTCCTGTGCAGCTTTTGTAAAATTAAGCTTGTCGGCAACTCTTATAAAACATTCTAACTGCTGTGTAGTCATAAAAATCTCCTTAATTATATTAAATAATCTGCATAATTGATTATAGTTCATAATATATTAATATTTCAAGAGTGCATTAGAAAAAATCTAACGATGTTGTATTTTTACAAATTCCATTTTTTTAATAATAATGTTAAAATCGTTCACGCTGATAGGATTAATTTGTCTGTGTACACCAGATGATAATAATTAAGAATAGCAATGTTAATTGGGGAAGATATTCAGCCAGTAACATGTGTATAGTAACAATTGTGTACAGAAAAGAGGAATGATATGGGCATTATTAAAAAGCTTTCCCGTTCGATAAGGGAATATAAAATGGTTTCAATTATGACACCAGTATGTATCGTATTTGAGGTAATATTTGAAATTCTTATCCCATTTATGATGGCGAATATGATTGATTCAGGAATAAGTTCAGGTAATGAAAGTGCACTTGTTAAATATGGGACTTTGCTTATACTCTGCGTAATGGCAGGTCTTGTATTTGGTATCCTTTCAGGAGGTCTATGTGCCACAGCTTCGGCAGGCTTTGCAAAGAATTTAAGAAAGGATATGTATTACAAAATTCAGGAGTATTCATTTGCAAATATTGACAAGTTCTCATCATCAAGTATTGTGACACGTCTTACAACAGATGTAACTAATGTGCAGAATGCTTATATGATGATTATCAGAATTGCGGTAAGAGCGCCATTTATGCTTATATTCGCACTTATTGCGGCATTTATGACAAGTACTAAGCTTTCATTAATATTTCTTATTGCAATTCCAGTGCTTGGTATTGGACTTTATATAATAGTAAGCAGATCACATATATATTTCGAGAGAGTATTTAAGATATACGATAATCTTAATGAAGTAGTAGAAGAAAATCTTACAGGTATGAGAGTAGTTAAATCCTTTGTCCGTGAAGATTTTGAAGAAAAGAAGTTCACTAGGGTATCAGAAGCGATATATAAAATGTTCTTAAAAGCTGAGGGCATTGTTGCATACAATATGCCGCTTATGCAGTTCTGCATATATTCGTGTATGCTTTTCTTATGCTGGTTCGGTGCAAGAATGATAATTACATCAGGAGCAACAACACTTACTACAGGTGAGCTTACAAGTCTTATAGCATATGCTATGACAATACTTAACTGCCTTATGATGTTATCTATGGTTATGGTTATGATTAATATGGCAAGAGCATCGGCTGAGCGTATCGTTGAAATTCTTGATGAAGAAAGCACACTTCATAACTGTGATAATCCAAAGAACAGTGTAAATGATGGTTCAATCAAGTTTGATAATGTAAGCTTTAGTTATATAGATGATAAAGAGAAAGAATGTCTTAAAAATATTAACCTCAATATTCCAAGCGGTTCAACACTAGGAATTATAGGTGGAACAGGAAGCGGTAAGAGCTCATTAGTGCAGCTTATACCAAGACTTTACGATGTAACAGAGGGAAGCGTTAAGATTGGCGGTGTTGATGTAAGGGATATAGATATCTATACATTAAGAAATGAAGTTGCAATGGTGCTTCAAAAAAATGTGTTATTTTCAGGAACAATTAAAGAAAATTTACGCTGGGGTAATAAAGAGGCAACAGATGAAGAGATAATACACGCCTGTGAACTTGCACAGGCAGATCCATTTGTCCAGACATTCCCTAAGAAATATAATACATATATCGAACAGGGTGGTACTAACGTATCAGGTGGACAGAAGCAGAGATTATGTATAGCAAGAGCACTTCTTAAAAAGCCTAAAATACTTATTCTTGATGACTCTACAAGTGCCGTTGATACTAAGACAGATGCTTTAATAAGAAAAGCATTTAAAGATGAAATACCGGATACAACTAAGATAATAATAGCACAGAGAATATCATCAGTTCAGGATGCAGACTGCATTATTGTAATGGAGGGCGGAAAGATTGATGGCTGTGGAACACACGAGCAGTTATTAAAAGAAAATGCTATATATAAAGAAATATATGAATCACAGACGAAAGGAGATGAGCAGTAATGGCAGGTAATGAGAAAAAGGCTGATATCAGTATGACTGGTAATAAATCAGGGAAGCCATCAATAGATGGAAAGACATTAAAAAGACTTATGTCATATATTGTAGGCAGACATAAACTGACATTTTTTATGGTTGTTGTATGTATACTTATTAGTTCCTGTACAGTAGTAGTAAGTTCATTATTCTTACAGATACTTATAGATAACTATATAACACCTATGTTATCAGAGGTTAATCCGTCATTTGCACCATTATTAAAGACAATAATTATGCTTGGATGTCTGTATCTTGTTGGTGTATTATCAACATTTGCATACAACAAAATGATGATTAAAATATCACAGGGAACTTTAAAAGCAATCCGTGATGATATGTTTACACATATGCAGACACTTCCAATAAGATATTTCGATACTCATACACATGGTGATGTAATGAGTCATTATACTAATGATACTGATACATTAAGACAGTTCATATCGCAGGCTCTTCCACAGTTCATCTCAGCGGTTGTGACAATAGTAGTTGTTATTGTGTCTATGATTGTCAACAGTATACCGCTTACAATACTTGTATTAGCAGTAACCTGCATTATGCAGATTGTTTCTAAGAAGATTGGCGGGGCAAGTGCCAGATATTTTATAAGACAGCAGATAACAATAGGTAAGGTTACAGGTTTCATCGAGGAGATGATTAATGGACAGAACCAGATAAGAGAATTATCTGTGTTGAGGGTGATGGAAGCTTTATGATGAATATGCAGGAGTTACAGACTATTGTATACAATAATCTTGATATCAAGATATTCCTTATTAATAATAATGGATATCACTCTATCAGACAGACACAGACTAATCTGTTTAAGGGACAGCCATATGTAGGAATTGGTGGAGGATATTGTCTTAGCACCCCAGATTTCTCAAGAGTAATACCAGCTTTTGATATTCCTTATTACAGAATAGACAGACTTGATGGCATTAATGAAACTATAGATGAAGTTATTAACCATAAGGGTCCTGTATTCTGTGAGGTAGTTGTAGACTGGCACCAGAATTTTGCACCAAAATCAAGTTCAAAGGTACTTCCAGACGGAAAGATAGTATCAGCGGCAGTTGATGATATGGCACCATTCCTTGACAGGGAAGAATATGAAAGCAACCATCTTGCATAGCTGTAATTGATAATTTATAATCATTTATTGGGACAGCGTAAATATCAGTAATGATAGTCTTGCTGTCCCATATCAGGATAAATATAGAAACCAGTATATAGAAATGGGGATTTTAATGAAAAGAGCGGTAATTACAGGACCTACAGGTTCTATTGGATTAGCACTGATTAATGAACTCGTATCTAACGGAGTAGAGGTTGTTGCTGTTGTAAGACCGGGTTCAAGACGTGCAGACAGAATTAAGACAAGTGATATGGTAAAGCGTGTTGACTGCGATTTGTCAGAGCTTAATAAACTGCCAGAGCTTATTCGAGAGGGAGCTGATGTGTTCTATCATTTTGGCTGGGACGGAACATTTGGCAACAGCAGAAATAATATGTATGGACAAAATCTTAATGTAAAATATGCACTCGATGCGGTTGAAGCTGCTTCTGCGCTTGGCTGTGATACTTTTATAGGTGCTGGTTCACAGGCTGAATATGGCAGATATGAAGGCTCTTTGAATGAGAGTGTTCCTGCATTTCCTGAAAATGGTTATGGGATTGCCAAGTTATGTGCTGGACAGATGACAAGAATTGCCTGTAAGCAGAAGGGAATGCGTCATATATGGACAAGGATACTTAGCATATATGGTCCTTATGATGGTGAGAATACAATGGTTATGAGCACTATTTACAAGCTTCTTAATTCAGAAAAGCCATCTTGTACTAAGGGTGAGCAGATGTGGGATTTCCTTTATTCAAAGGATGCAGCATTAGCAATGAGATTACTTGGTGAGAAAGGCACAGACGGTAGAACATACTGCATAGGAAGCGGTAAAGCCAGACCGTTAAAAGAATATATTGATATTATAGGACAAAATGCCAATAAAAATGTCACAATAGGATATGGAGATATTCCATATGGTCCTTTACAGGTAATGTACTTGTGTGCAGATATTACAGCGTTAAGAGAAGACACTGGATTTGAGCCAAGGTATTCTTTTGAAGATGGTATAAAAGAGACAATAGAATGGTGTAGAACACAGAATTTATAATATCTTAGATGTAATAAAGAAGTAAGAATGGAGATTAAGATGAAGAAGATTAGTATTATGGTACCTTGTTATAATGAGGAAGAAAATGTTATACCTCTCAGCGAAGCGTTGATAGAGATGTTTGCAAAGGATCTGCCACAGTATGATTATGACATAACATTTATTGATAACGACTCAACTGATACAACAAGAGTTAAGTTAAGACAGTTATGTGAGGGTAATAAGAAGATTAAGGCAATATTTAATGCTAAGAATTTTGGACAGTTTAATTCTCCATATTACGGAATGATGCAGACAACTGGAGACTGTACAATATTAATGGCAGCGGATTTTCAGGACCCTGTTGAAATGGTTCCTAAATATGTAGCAGAATGGGAAAAGGGCTATAAGATAGTATGTGCAGTAAAGTCAAGCAGTAAAGAAAGCAAGATAATGTATTTCTTAAGAACCTGTTATTACAAGCTTATAAAGAAAATGTCTTCTGTTGAACAGATAGAGCATTTTACAGGTTTTGGTTTATATGACAAGTCATTTGTACAGGTTATGAAGGACTTAAAAGATCCAATTCCATTTTTAAGAGGTGTTGTTGGAGAATTAGGGTTTAAGAGAACGGAGATTGAGTATACACAGGCACAGAGAAGAGCAGGAAAGACACATAATAATTTCTTTACCCTTTATGATGCTGCAATGTTAAGTTTTACATCATATACTAAGCTTGGATTAAGACTTGCAACATTTGTTGGTGGATTCTTTGGTCTTGTCAGCATAATTGTAGGAATTGTATACCTTGTTCTTAAGCTTGTATACTGGAACAGATTTACAGCGGGGATGGTTCCACTTATTCTCCTTGTCAGCATATTAGGTTCATTACAGCTTATATTCATAGGTCTTATGGGAGAATATATATTAAGTATGAACCAGCGACTTATGAACAGACCATTAGTTGTTGAGGAAGAAAGATTAAATTTTGATGATGCTGATAAGTCAGATAAGTAATAGCTGATTAACAAGATAAGCAGTATCATCTAAATTACTGGATAAATAGTAAGAATAATATCAGATAATATATTAAATAATTAAGCCACGTCAGAGGAAATGTTCCTGATTACAGGAATAGCTTTGATGTGGCTTTTATACTGTTAATTTGTCTTATATTCTGTTATAATACTTATAAAAAGTGGGTTAGATTGGAGGATTTGATTATGTTAAAAGATTGGAACAAGGTAGAACAGCCAACAGCAGAGGAAGTGGATAAAAGACTTGCCAATGCAAAGAACAGCCTTTTACAACAGCAGATTGCTATGAAAGAAAAGAAGCTTCCAGTAATCGTACTGCTTGAGGGCTGGGGTGCGGCAGGAAAAGGAAGTGTGCTTGGAAAGTTAATTAAGAATATAGATCCACGTTTTTTCAAGGTTGCAGTTATGGACGAACCGACAGAGGAGGAGAAAAGAAAGCCGTTCCTTTACAGACATTTTGTAAAAATTCCAGAGGCAGGAAAGTTCGTGTTTATGGACAGCGGCTGGATGTCAGAGGTTACAAGCCAGAAGTTAAGTGGCGAGCTTTCAGAGGAAGAATATAAGAAGAGGATAGAGAGTATTAAAAGATTTGAACGACAGCTTACGGATAATGGATATCTCCTGCTTAAGTTCTTCTTTAATATTGATAAGAAGGCGCAGAAGAAGCGATTAAAGAAGTTAGTGGAAGATAAGAATACAGCATGGAGAGTAAGTAAGCAC
>OGJW01000266.1_pt1 | contig 14177 bp, 8 predicted proteins | sample 1572361 | NCBI WGS metagenome assembly OGJW01 (sample SAMEA2582078, study PRJEB24529) | metagenome | biome: Human gut stool | place: China | collected 2011 | reverse complement strand
GCAGTTGTTAATGCAGGAGTTGTCAGTGGTGGTGCAGATATGAGACTGTATCAGGCGGTGGAACTTTGCGGAGGTTTTATTGATGAGGCAGACGGCACCAGAGTTAATCTTGCAATGCAGTTAAAAGATGGAGATAAAATATATATCCCATATGCTTACGATGATATAAGCCTGACAGATGAAATGAACAACGGCTGTAATCCCAATGCCACGGGAATATCGGGCAGTAACACAGAGAATTCAGGCGGTAATAGCGAAAGTTCTGGTGGTAACACAGGGGGAACAGGCAGTAGTAATCTTATTAATATTAATAAGGCTTCCAAGTCTGAACTTATGCAGTTATCCGGTATAGGTGAGGCGAGGGCATTGGATATAATAAGTTATAGGGAAAAGTATGGTGCTTTTAAAAGGATAGAAGATATAAAGAATGTATCAGGAATAAAAGATGCAGCATTTAACAAGATAAAAGATTATATATGTGTTTGAACAAGGAGTAATTATTAAAGATGGCGGGTAAAGTATTAGTTGTTGATGATGAAAAGATGATTGTTAAAGGAATTAAATTCAGCCTTATACAGGACTACAGTGTGGTTGACTGTGCCTATGATGGTGAAGAAGCACTTAATATGGCTAAGAACAATGATTACGATATAATACTTCTGGATATAATGCTTCCTAAGATGAATGGGCTTGAGGTATGCCAGCAGATAAGGGAATTCTCTAATGTTCCTATAATTATGCTTACGGCCAAGGGCGATGATATGGATAAGATTATGGGACTTGAATATGGTGCAGATGATTATATAACAAAGCCATTTAATATTCTTGAAGTTAAAGCAAGAATGAAAGCGATCTTAAGAAGAAATAATAAGACTGAGAAAGAGCAGGCTAATAGTAATGTATTAAATATCGGGGATATGAGAATTGACTGTGACAGCAGAAGTCTTTTTATCAGAGGCAAAGAGATTTACCTTACAGCTAAGGAATTTGACCTTTTAGAACTGCTTGCATTTAATCCTAACAGAGTATATAGCAGAGATGTACTTTTAAAGACAGTGTGGGGAGCGGATTACCCAGGTGATGGACGTACAGTAGATGTTCATATAAGAAGATTAAGAGAGAAGATAGAAGAAAATTCAAGTGAACCTAAGTATGTGCATACTAAGTGGGGAGTAGGTTATTATTTTAATGTTTAATATTAATAAAGGAACGCGGGGACAATCAGCTAAATCCAGGCTGAATCATAAGAAATTAATAACAGATATATTAAGTTTTTTCTTAAGCACAAGATTCAGGCTCGTATTTATAATAGCAGTAATGTCTATTATATCGACAATCTCAGCAGTCAAGGCTGTTAAATATTCATATACGACATCACTTGTTGAAGCAAGGAAAGCCTACGTTAATAATGAGGCTGTGCTTATTGCGGCTGAATTTACGAAGTACGGAAGCATCGAGGAAGCACATAATGATGGAGTGTATGAAAATCTTATGAATTATTCATCGCTTAATGCAATAAGAATAAGGCTTGTAGATAAGAAATATAACATAAGCGTGGATACATATGCGGTTGACACTGGAAAGATTATGATTAATTCCAAGGTTATAACTGTGTATGACAGTCCTAAGACAATAACTGATTACAGCAAAAAGACTGGCAATATAGAAGCAGCTTCTCCTGTATACAACAGCGAGGGACAGCTTATAGCTGTTCTTGTAGTTAATCTTGATATATCAGATATAAGCCAGATAGTAGGGAATGCTTTTGACAGGATATGGGTTATTGAATTTGTGATAATTACCATTATTCTTGTTGTTTCGATTATTGTGACATATTTTTATTTTAAGCCGTATAAGAAAGCACTTCATATTGTTGAAGGTTGCATTCATTATATATGCTTACATACTTTATACATTGAATTCCATTATAAGGCAGAACATATATTCTTACAAGAAAAAAGCAGTAAAAGCTTTTTAATATATTCTCATTACCTGTCTGCCCTGTAAAACGAATATATTTTAGATAACCACTTGTGCCTTTACTGCCTTTTATTATTTTTTATTATTTATTATTTGTACTTATTAATCACAAACTTTTATATTATTAAACACTCATATACATATTTCACAAATATATCTTTGTCTGCCATTTTAATAATTATTATCAGGAGTTATTTTTTCTTAAAATGTGCTATTTTAAGTGTTGCAATAAGCCCCCTTAATGTATCTGCCTGTGTACTCATATCCTGACTTGCAGCGGCACACTCCTGTGATGTGGCAGAATTAGTCTGTACTACATCATTGATATCTTCAATGCCGTCATCAACCTGCTTAATTGTCTCTGTCTGAGTATTGAGAACATCTGCAATGTTATTAACTTCATCAACTATATGCCTTGAATTATCCACAACCACACCAAGCTGGGAAGCTGTGTCATTGGCAATAACCATACCTTTCTCAACTGCCGCAACAGATGTATCTATTAATGAAGCTGACTCCTTAGCAGCTTCTGCACTCTGTGCCGCAAGTGCTGATACCTGATCTGCAACTACTGCAAAGCCTTTTCCTGCTTCTCCTGCTAGAAGCATTGAGTGCCAGAAGATTAGTCTGTGAAGCTATCTGGTTGATAGTTTCTATTATCTTGCTGATTTCTTTGGAAGCTTTTTCTATTTCACTCATTGATGTGACCATCTCACCCATTTTGCCGTTACTTTCATCAAGCTGTGTTCCTAGTTCATTTACCTTGCCACTTATTGCTCTAGCGTTCTGTGAATTCTGTGCAACACTTTCTGACACACTTGCAAGGGAAGCTGTAAGCTCCTCAACTGAAGCCGCCTGATTAGTCGCTCCTTCTGCAAGCTCTGTTGAACTTGAGGCTATCTGTTCTGAACCTTCTGCCACCTGGTCAGCTACTCTTTGAAGGTGCTTTACAAGATCTGCCATACTTGCTTCAAAGCTCATAAACGCATCTAATATTTCCTCAAAATCGCCCTTCCACTCAACCTCTGGCTTAACATCAAAGTTACCATGTGAGAATTCCTGCATAGACCTTTTAATATCATCAACATATGAACTTAATGTTCTTATTGACTTACGCAGGCTGTGGGCTAATGCTCCTAATTCATCATCCGAATGGTATGTAAGCTCACTGTGCAGGTTGCCACTAGCAAGGTCTTTAGCTACATTATCTATTTCCCTTAATGGTTCTATTATCATCTCTGTAATCTTAGCACCTATTTTCTTTGATATAAGGCTCGCTATTACAATAAATAACACAATAGCCACACCGCCTATGACAGCCACAACATTGCTTGACAATATTGCCTGATTCGCCTCTTTGTTGGTTTCATCCTCCATTTTATCCGCAATACTCATAAGATTGTTAAGTGCAGGTGTACATACTGTGTGGATTTTATTCTTGGCACTTGCAAGGTCACCCTTTTCAATCTGGTTAATTATATCGTAACCGATACTGCCCCATTCATTAAGTGCTTTAACATACTGGTTATACAAATCATCATCTATTATATTGGTATTCTTTATAATATCAAGCTGTGTCTGCGAGTCTGTAAGAACTGCCTTAACATTATTCTTATAATTCTCATAAGTTGAACTGTCGTCATTTAATGCCATCTCTCTTATATTGCGGGCAGCAGAACTAATATCTATAATACTTTCTTTAGCAGCATCATTTGCTTTCTGAGCCCCTTTTACATAAGAATTAAATCTTATATCCAGAAGAGATAAACCAATTATGCTTACGATGCCTGATAAAATCATAAATTTAATTACAGTAGCGTAAATGTATTTTATTTTGTCGTGTAAATTTAGTTGGTGTAATTTAGATATCATTCTTGTACATCTCCTTCTTTAAATTGATGGGGGTGGAAGATAGACGGACACCGGACGCGTTGTTAAAGCGAATAGAAGCAACAAAGACACGTTTGCACTGCGTGTCGCTCGCAGCGGTACTAAGCTGCCAGTTGGAACTGCCAGCTAAGGACCGGCGGCTCCCCAGCGTCTTCTTATGCTTCTATCAGCTTTAGCAGCGCTGGCTTTCTTTCAACCCTGGGTATATTTTGTTTTATTTATTAAGTAGATTTTATAGCATAGTGAAATATATTTGTCAATATGTTATATTTGAATAACTTTTAAATATATTTTAGCGGAAAGAAATAGGAATTAGGAATGGAGATATAAAAAGGGGATTTATGCGTAAAAAAACAGCCTGGCAATAGATTTACGAAAAGAGGATGTCCCCTGTTACTAGACAAGCCAGTAAGGCGGGGACTGGGGATTGAGGGTCTATTGTCAGACTGTTGTGGTGGTTATCACCTATTTATTATTAGATTATGTTTTAACTATTTGTTGGCTGTTTTGGGTGGACGATAGATATTTATTATTTATCGTCTATTTCTTCTAGTTCCAGTTCCTCAGACTCATTGTATTCTTCAGGGAGATCTTGTGTGGCTGATGACTGATGTGGAGAAGCATCATCAGATGCTTCATCATCAATATCTTCTTCTGAGTCATAATATAAGATATCTTCTTCATCATCTTCAAGATCCATATCGTCTAAGTCTTCCTCATCTATATCTTCGTCTTCGTAGCCGTCCATTGCTCCTACGAAGGCTTTTTTGCTCTTTGAAAGCTTAATGCTTAAGGCTATAACTACAACTATTAATGCTATTATTACAACAGCAAGGACTGCTAATATAACGAATATATAACTGCTGACTGTATTAAATGCCTTATCACTGTCAGCTGTCTTTGTGTTGGTGTTGATTACCTGTTCATCTGCCATATTGTAACCGGCGTAGCCCTGTATTGTACCATCATTGACATTGTATCTGAACCAGCCTGTTTCTCCTGTAGAGCTTACGCCATAGAATAATGCGTAGTTGCCTGTTCTGTCAAGGAGGGCATCGACTTCTTTGCCATTGATTACTGTTCTTCCAACATCATAGCCCTCTGGAAGTTCCATAGACGCTTCATCTATGGCAAGTATGCAGTATGTAAATTGTGGCTGGCTTACTTCTACGAATGGCGAAAATGTCTTTCTCACCGAATCGTATACATAATAACCGCTCTCACCTTTGCCATCTGTACTTTCAAGATAGACAATTGTTACTCCTGTATCTATTCCAATACCTGCTGATACCTTTGTTCCATTATAATCATACTCTGTTGGAGTATAACCATCTGGAAGTGGGTGTTCATCATTGGCAGATACAATCTTATATTCAGCATTATCTATTGTAATATTAGGCTCTTGTATTGCTTCACTGTTAGGATCCTGCACATCAGGAATACCATTATTATTGTCTGTTGATCCATTAGATGAGTCAGAACCTGTTGCCTGATTATTTTCATTAGAAGCTGAATTAGTTTCCTTGGTTGTCTTTATTGTATAAGTTCTTTTACTGCCATTTTCTGCTGTTACAGTAATTGTTGTTGTGTTAAATCCTGGATCCATTCTCTTGCCAGATACGCTTACAGTTGCCTTTGAATCATTAGGAACTGCACTTACTGTAAGGCTTGCACAGTCAGCACCAACAGATGTTGTATAAGTAGTTACATCTGGTGAAAATGCTGGAGATAACACACCAGGACTTATCTGTAATGAACTTAATGTATTATCTGATGAATATGAAGCTGGTGCAGAAGCTGTAACTGAACCTGACGATTTGGATATACTGCACGCCTGCATATCTATATCAATAACCTTGGAATCACCTATAACATTAAGGCTTGAAGTACCAGCTCCGATAATCTTAAATGTTATTGTCTTTGACTGGCTGCTTGCTGTACTTTCGTCCATAAAGCTGACCATCGCAGTTCCCGAATTACTTGAGCTTCCGCTTAATGCTAATATTGATGGGTCATAGGATACATATATTGTAGCTCCACCTATTCCGCTCGATGCACTGATTGACACATCTATGGATACTGTATCGCCTACCGTACCACTTGCTGAACCAATTGATACTCTTGCTGTTCCTGCCGCTAATATATCTGTCTTATTCACAAAAGCCATTACAGCACACATACATATAATAAGCAGTGCTGAAATTATCTTTTTAACCTTATTCATATATGTCCTCTCTTCTTGCAGTAACTACTGCTGGATATATCCTATATTTAATATGTGTCTTTTAATAGCAACGAAATCATACAAATCTATAACTCCGTCCCTGTTAATATCCGCAGCCTCTTTATAACTGCCCTGTGGCTGTCCAATTCCAAGAACTGCTCTCTTAATAGCCACGAAATCATATAAATCTATAACTCCGTCACCATTAACATCTCCATATATAACTATAGAATATTCATCATATACACTTCCGTCTGCCTTGTATACAACTAACTTATCACCAGTAACTACTGTGTCGCCTCTCTCGCTTCCGTCATTCTTTAATATTTTTCCATAACAGCCATTGCTGTATGATACATTATCAAGAACACTTGATGCCTGACTTCCGACACCTATCTTAGTCATTATCTTCTTTGATGAATCGACATTATAATCTGTCTTAAAACCATCTGTATTACCACCAGATTGTGCAGACTTTCTTGTTATATTTATTACATATGTCTTTATGTCACCATTTTCAGCTGTTACAGTAATATTGATTACATTATTGCCAACGCTTAAGCTGTGGCTTCCACGTCCGCTTACTGTTGCATTGCCATCTATAAGTCCTGCCGATACATTAACACTTGTAATATCATTTTCTACAATGAGACTGTAATCAGTATTATCAGATGAAAATGTAGGAGTTAATGTATAACCATCTACTGATAATGAACTAAGCCTGTTATTCGCACTCTGGTTGCCATCTGGTATTATACATCTTGACGATGGCATATTATCATATACCGGAATGTTAAACTTAAATGTTGTATTATTAAGCGTGTATGAACTATATGCCTTCTTAGCCCTTGTCGCTTCTGACCTTGGTGCAAGCACATTGGTCATATACTGGTGTGAGAAGTTCTTAACATCAAACTTCTCATAATATATAGTATCCTGACCCTTGTTAATGTACCATTTTCCAAGATTGACAGCACCACCTACAACAGCCCTGTAACGCGAATTCCAAGGCCTCATATTAGAGCTGTCGGTCTGTCTGGCATATTTCAAACCATTCTGGACTGCTGACAGACCGCCGCTTGCATAAGCGTTCTGGCTGTAATAATTATAATAGCCCTCGTATCCGCTTACATTTCCAGATATCTGGTTGCCTCGTCCGTCTGCACCCTGTTCCTGAATAATTCTTGTTGCAAGGTGATATGGGCTTACCTTGGATACTTCACCTGCATACATAAGCAGTGAAGCATAGTCATAGCCGTCAAGATTGTGGCTTGAATTCTCCATAAATGTTCCGCTTATAATATTGCGCACACCGTCTATATTATGTACTGATGAGTCATAAGAAAGACTTTCAAACATAAATATGTATGTATCATCAAGAAAGTTTCTTGGGTCAAGTGCATATTTCACAAGTCCCTCAGATGCCTGAACCCAGCCACCACTGTCAAGCTCTGTATACTCACCTGTATTCCAGTCATAACAGCCATCAGCCGTAGACTTCCACGAAGCATCTGCCGAACTGTATATAAGACTTCGTCCTAATACATTCTGGGCATTAACCATAGTATCCCAGTCCCTTCCATTATGGTCTGCTACAAATACCCATAATGGATATGCACTGTGAAGCTGCCTTAAGCTTTCCCTGTAGGAAGCCGGAAAATTCTGTGCCTCAAGATAATCTTCAAAATTATTATCTGGTGTATAATCTGACTTTGCTTCCCTAGTAGTATACTCTGATGTTATATATCCTCTTGTGTATTCACCATTGAGATAAAAACCTATGCTGTACCACTTATATGTCGCACTCGTATTCACTTCTTCGTATATATCGAACTTAAATCCACCATCTACTTTAGTAATTACACTTCCATTAACAGGTGCTGTCCTTATTCTAAGGCTTGTTACATCATAATTAACATAACCTGTAGCAATAATTGTATCATCTGCTTTAGCGGTAAATGTATACGAAAATCCTGTCACCATACATACAAGAATGACTGCCATAAGTACTATGGCTACTGCTTTTTTTATAATCTCTCTGTAGCTTACGTTCATCTAATCACCTTGTTCCTTATTAAATCTGCAATTTAGTTGTTCTTTCCAAACTCAGATAACTTAAGTCCCTCATTACGTTCAAGCACCATATTAACTGACCAGCTGTTAGCAAATACCAATAACGGATTGCCCTTAAGGTCTTTAATCTTCTTCATATCAGAAGTACCGACAATTCTGTTCACATCAACTTCTTCTGGATTTTCAATCCATCTGATATGTTCATATGGAAGCGGCTCTAACTTTATATCTACATTGTACTCATTCTTAAGTCTGTATTCAAGAACTTCAAACTGAAGTACACCGACAACGCCGACAATAATTTCTTCCATTCCAGTGTTATATTCCTGGAATATCTGAATAGCACCTTCCTGTGCAATCTGGCTTATTCCCTTAATGAACTGCTTACGCTTCATTGTATCAATCTGTCTTACTCTTGCAAAATGTTCCGGTGCGAATGTAGGAATTCCATCAAACTGGAACTTCTTATTAGAAGTACATATAGTATCACCTATTGAGAATATACCCGGATCGAATACACCTATTATATCTCCTGCATAAGCTTCTTCTACAATGTGTCTTTCCTGTGCCATCATCTGCTGTGGCTGTGAAAGCCTTATCTTCTTGCCACCCTGAACGTGGTTAGCTTCCATACCGGCAGTGAACTTTCCTGAACATATACGCATAAATGCAATTCTATCTCTATGTGCCTTATTCATATTAGCCTGTATCTTAAATACAAAAGCAGAGAACTTATCATCAAATGGATCAATTTCTCCAATATTTGAGTTTCTAGCAAGTGGTGATGTAGTCATTTCTAAGAAATGCTCTAAGAATGGCTCAACACCAAAGTTAGTTAAAGCTGATCCGAAGAATACAGGAGTTAATTCCCCAACTCTAACCTTTTCCATATCAAGCTCTGCACTTGCACCATCTAAGAGTTCCACATCTTCTTCAAGCTTAGCCCAGTAATCATCACCAATCTCTGCCTTAAGCTCATCATCATCTATTGATATATTCTTAGTATCTACTTCCTTCTGTCCATTCATTGCCGCCTTAAAGAGTGATACCTCTTTCTGCTTTCTGTCATATACACCCTTAAATGCCTTACCACAGCCTATAGGCCAGTTGATAGGACAAGTAGCAATTCCAAGTACATTTTCTATCTCATCAAGAAGCTCGAATGGGTCGTTGGCTTCTCTATCCATTTTATTAATAAATGTAAAGATCGGAATATGTCTCATAACACATACTTTAAAAAGCTTAATAGTCTGTTTCTCAACACCCTTTGAAGCATCTATAACCATTACGGCTGAGTCAGCAGCCATAAGAGTTCTATAAGTATCCTCTGAGAAATCTTCGTGTCCAGGTGTATCAAGAATATTAATGCAATATCCATCATAATTAAACTGAAGTACTGAAGATGTTACAGAGATACCTCTTTCCTTCTCAATCTCCATCCAGTCTGATACTGCGTGTTTCGCTGTCTTCTTACCCTTTACAGAACCAGCAAGATTAATAGCACCACCATATAACAAGAACTTCTCAGTAAGTGTTGTCTTACCAGCATCCGGGTGGGATATGATTGCAAATGTCCTTCTTTTCTTAATTTCACTTGTAATATCTGACATAATTTCTCCATTTCTTAAATCATTTTACACTTTAACTAATCTAGTATATAGTATCCATCAATTTAATTCAACTACTTAGTGCCGGACTATTTTATAAACTACTCAGTTTATTCTATTACCTATTCCAGATAATTACTCTACAGTTAAGCTTCTTCCCAGTGCAAAGGAATATATTACTTTTTCTTTGACCTTTAAGCCTGTTATCTGTGACAGTGCCATAGCATAGTAATCAAGCTGGATAGAATATCTTCTTCTAAGCTCGTCCTCTCCTGCCCTGCCTCTTAACACCCGGTCAGTCTTATAATCAACTATAACAAGCTGTCCGTCCTCAATAAAATACAAGTCAATGACCCCCTGTACAAGCTGTCTGTCATATTCAAATACAAATGGCTGTTCCCTTTTCACCCAGCCGTAAGCATATGCACGCTTAATTCTTTCACCTATTGATGAGCCTGCAAACGTATCTATATCCTTAAGCTTTATGCACTCAGCCTGTTTTAATGACAGCTTTTCTTCTCTTACCATTCTGTCAATTTCATTCTTTATATCCTCAGTGCTTCCAGCTTTTGAATAATTCAGACATTCCATAACCCTGTGGTATGCCGTTCCACGTTCATTACTTACAAGCTCTTTTTCTTCACTGCTTATAAACTTAGGAACTGTTGGAATATATTCGTCTGCAGCTGCAGGTTCTGTCCCGCCGTCTGCTTCTTTAACACCGCCAGCCGCTTCTTTAATTCTTTCTGCCTCCATAATGCCCGCAGCCTTTTTGATACTGTCTGCCGCAAAAGCATTTTGCTCGTAATCTGCTTCATTCTGCATTTTCTTTAACTCACTGACAGTTACTTTTACTTTTCTGTCTGCATCAGGGTCTTTAATATATGGCGGAAGCTCCTTTAAAGGCGAAGTTCCATAGGCTGTTTTTTCGCCTACCTGACTTTCATCTGTTGCTTGGCTTCCGGCCTGGTCTATGTCCGATTTGTTCAATAAGGAATTAATTTCTTCCACACCAATAAGCTTTATATTGAATTCTCCTTTATTGTATTCCTTTCCAGTAAGTACAACTGGAATTACCATATCTGCGAACTTGTCTATCTTCTCGCAGTCAGCATAAGAATATATTCCAGACATTCTAATCTCGTCAGCAATTGAATTCCAGCCTGTCATTGCCTTGTCTGTGTCAGTGACATTTCCCATCATAATAAGCTTTTCCCTTGCTCGTGTCATTGCAACATACAGAACTCTTTCTTCCTCGGATATTCCATCTCTTACAATCTTTCTTGCAATCGCCCCTTTTATAATAGTAGATGTCTTGGTCTTGCGGTCAAGATTAACATAATCAGCACCTATGCCAAGCTCTTTATCAATAACAATCCTGCTTCTTGCATCCATTTTATTAATCTGCTTGTTAAGTCCGGCTACAATTACAACCGGAAACTCAAGACCCTTGCTCTTATGTATGCTCATTACCCTTACAGAGTCGCCGTTATCCCCCATACCCTGCGAGTCGGTTATATCTATGTCGTATTTCTGCAATCTTTCTATATATCTTAAGAAATTAAAAAGTCCGCTATAGCTTGTTCCCTCAAATGAAGATGCCCTGTCCAGAAGCACATCTATATTAGATTGTCTTTTAGCTCCTGCCGGCATAGTTCCTGCGTAATCATAATAACCTGTGTTGTATACAATCTCCCACAGCAAATCATAGATAGTCATTATTCTGGATTTATCTCTTAAGGCATTAAGCTTATCAATAAATGCACTGCATTTCTTATAATCGCAATCCTCGTCCTCATTCTCTGCTATGCTCTTCATCTGCCTGATAAGAAACTTCTGTGAATATTTCTTTCCTGATATTCTTATCTTGCATAATTCATCTTCCGTAAAACCTCCAAAGTATGACAGAAGCACAGAAGCCATAGGTATATCCTGCAATGGATTGTCTATGCAGGTAAGCAGGCTTATAAGTACCTTTATCTCCCTTAATTTAAAATACTGCTGTGCAGTATCTGCCATAGCCGGCACTCCGCAGTCAAGCAGTTCATTGACAAGCACATCTGCCCAGCCTGTAAGCGTTCTTGTGAGAATAACAATATCACCATATTTTATTCTCCTGTAATCTTCAAGGTCAGCATCATACACGTAATAAGCATTATCTTCTGACATAAGTTCTCTTATTCTTAATGCGGCATATCTTGCCTCTGCCCTTATTCCATCGCCGTCCTCATCACCCGACATATCAACAAGCACAATATCTGTGCTTTTCTCACTGTCCTGCCCGAAGTTTCTTTTATCCTCACACGCTGGATAATCTAACCCACAGTTAAGCTGCTGCCTATCATCATACTGTATGCCGCAGAAATTCTTATTCATAACACGGAAGAACACATCATTGGTACTATCAAGAACATTACTTCTGCTTCGGAAATTCTTCTGTAATTCTATCTTACAAGAACTTATATTCTGCTCACCACCGCCAAATGATGTATCTTCGCAGTCATTATACTGTGCTGTATCTTTGCAGTTATCATTCTGCGATGAATAATTATCATACTTGCTCATAAATAACTCAGGACACGCAAGTCTGAACTTATATATACTCTGCTTAACATCTCCAACCATATATACATTATTGAAATAATCGGACATTCTCTGCCTTGATACAGCAGTAAGTATTTCTTCCTGTAACTGGTTGGAATCCTGATACTCGTCTATTAATATCTCATCAAAGCTCTCTGCAAGTTCATCTGCTGTCCTGGTATACTCAATAATACCAGCATTATTCTTTACAAGAATATCAAGTGCAAGATGTTCCATATCATTAAAATCTATTATTCCACGGTCTTTTTTCTGTTCTGACATTCTTTGTGCAAAATCATTAGCAAGCTTTACCATCATAGCAATCATTGGTGCATTAGCTTTCACATCTTCCATTAATGTATCAATATCTGCTGTGAACACACCACTGATAAGGGAATTAATATATTTCTTGAAATTATTTCTTTCATTCTTGACATATTCTTTTAAATCTTCCCTCGCATCAGGCATTTTCTTATTGCTTAATCTGTCAAATACCGTCTTTCTTATTCTTACCGAAAGGTCATCAAAGTCTGGTGCTTCAAGTATTCTTTTGATATTCATATAATCTGAATTGATTGCATCAAGATATGACACCGGACCGTCTACGTGCTGGCAAAGTTCAATCATATATTCATATTTGCGGCAGTAATCACTCAGCGAATTGATAATGCTTTCATACAGGTCAGCTATCGCCCTGTTGTTAGAATTATCTGGTGCTTCATACATATCAAGCGTTTCCTTATACCATTCAGAAGGCCATGGATTGCTTCGTGCAAGATTATATATTTTCTTAATAAGTTCTTCTATATTATGGTCATTACGTCCTGTTCCATAAGCCTCTACAAGATTAATAAAATCCTCATCTGCCTCTGTATAATAGTCCTCAAGAAGCTCTTGCATTACATCATTCTCAAGAAGTGTAATCTCTCCATTATCAGCCGCCCTGAAACCGGGGTCTAACTCAATCTCTGAAAAATGATTTTTTATTATCCAAAGACAGAAACTATCTATTGTTGTTATATGTGCATTGTTAATAAGTGCAATCTGCTTTAAAAGATTGGTATCTGCCTCATTATTGTCAAGCATATCATCAAGCCTGTTTCTTATTCTTGCTTTCATCTCTGCTGCGGCGGCCTTGGTACATGTAACAACAACAAGTCTGTCTATATCCGTGCTGTTCTCACCTGTAATCATATTGATAATTCGTTCAACAAGAACCGCTGTCTTTCCTGAACCTGCGGCGGCTGACACAAGTATATTCCTGTTCTTAGTATCTATTGCCTTAAGCTGTTCATCAGTCCATTTCTTTGCCATCATTACACCTCTGAATTACTGTCAGTTTCTTTGTTATATTCTTCACTATCGTTATACTTTTCTGTACTGTTATGCTCTTTACTACTGCTGTACGCTTCACCGCTGTTATTCTCATCTATTAATTTCCATATATCTTCTTTGCTTAAATTCGGAAGTCTTCGATAACTTGTACCCGGCATATCTGTGCTAAATCCACACACACTGTTATACTGACAATAAGTACAACTGTTCTCATTACCCTTAATATACGGATTGATATTAATGCTTCCATTAAGTATCTTTCCTGCGTTATTGACATTTTCTTTATCAACATATTCACCAAGCTTATCGAACTCATCAGTTGTCATAACCCTGCTGTATCGCATATCAAGTTCACCAGATTTATTGTAACTGACAGGAATATTAACAGATGAACCCTCTGTTGAATCCATCATACTTATAATATTCTTATTAGAATTAACAACGCCTTTCATTCTTAATTCTTTTCTTATAAGTGCCTCGACCTC
>OGJW01000263.1_pt1 | contig 14292 bp, 7 predicted proteins | sample 1572361 | NCBI WGS metagenome assembly OGJW01 (sample SAMEA2582078, study PRJEB24529) | metagenome | biome: Human gut stool | place: China | collected 2011 | reverse complement strand
GAGCTGTGGCTGGTTTGCAGGTTGTAAGTTCTTCTGGTCAGCCGGGAAAGGATGCCAACATCGTATTGCGCGGTATCGGTTCTATTTCGGCCAGCAACAATGCGCTAATTGTAGTAGATGGTGTACCCTTCAATGGTAAGTTGTCGGACATCAACCCTACGGATATTGCTTCGGTAAACCTGTCGAAGGACGCCGTTTCCAACTCTTTGTATGGTTCCCGTGCAGCTTGTGGTGTGGTTATGATTACTACCAAGACCGGACGCAAAGACAAGGTGGCCATCAACTTTAACGGTACCTGGGGTGTGACACAGCGTGCATACAAGGACTATGACATGGCTACCGATCCGGGAGAGTTCTACCGTTTATCTTGGTATGGCCTTCGTAATACCTATTGGGCAGCCGGAAACTCCATTGAAGACTCTAATTTAGCAGCCAGTCAGGATTTGCTGGGCGAACTGGGTAATTACAATGCTTACATCATCCCGCAAGGAGAGTATCTGGTAACACCCGATGGGAAACTTAACCCCAATGCACGTCTGCGTTATAATGATTCGTTTGCCGATGCCTTGTTTGACAACGCTTTCCGTCAAGAGTACAATGTATCTGCATCAGGTGGTAACGACCGCACAGATTACTATGTATCTATGGGCTTTCTGGACAATGACTCTTACGTGTTAGGCTCTTCCTATGAACGTTTTACGGCTCGCGCTAACGTAAACTCCCAGCTGAAATCTTGGCTGAAAGTAGGAACCAATGTAGGATATTCCAAAGCTACCCAGAACGGTGTGCAAGAGAATGCCGGAGCAGCCTCCAATCCTTTTGACGTGGCACGCTCTTGGGCTCCTATCTTCCCGGTTCATGCCTATGATGCAGAAGGTAACATGAAATATTATGAAGACGGAAGTCCTATGTATGATGCCGGAAACGGTGAAACAGACGGCACATCTAAACGTCCTACGGCTACTAACCAGAATGTGATAGCCAATATGAAAGAGGATATTCGTGAAACTGTATACAATAACCTGACCTCACGCTCATATCTGGAAATTTCATTCTTGAAGAATTTCAAGTTTACAGCAAACTACAGTTATGATTTCACGAACAGCAGCCAGACAGTATTCTACACTCCGCTCATCGGTGACGGACAGTCTTTCGGTGGTCGTGGTACAAAAGGGAGCTACAACACTACAACTACCAACTTCAACCAGATTCTGGCTTACAGCAATGTATTTGGCGATAACCACCACTTGTCGGCCAAGATAGGTCACGAGTACTATAAGTATGAATATCAGTATTTGGCAGGACAGAAAACCAACTTCTTTAATCCGAACAATCCGGAATTGGACAACGGTGGACAAATGCAATACATCAACAGCTACACGGCAAACCATAACATCGAGGGATATTTCGGTATGGCAGACTACGACTATAGCAACAAATATTATCTTTCTGCAGCCTTCCGTCGCGACGGTACTTCCCGTTTCTTAGACCGCTGGGGTAATTTCTGGTCGGTAGGTGCCGCTTGGCGTATTTCCAACGAAGCATTCATGGAGGGAACGGGGTCTTGGTTAAACGATTTGAAATTGCGTGCATCTTATGGTACTCAGGGTAATGAAAGTATTCTTTCAGATTATAACTATGCCTATGTGTACACACCTTACCAAGACCAGTACACTGTTACTTGGAATGGTTCAGAGTTGGGCTATTCACCGGAATTCTACGGTAATCCGGACTTGACTTGGGAAAAGCAGAAGACTTTTGACGTGGGTGTAGATTTCCGTCTGTTCGACAGAGTATACGGTTCATTCGAATATTTCTATCGTCGTACGGACGATATGCTCTTCAAGCGTCCTGTGGCTTACTCTACAGCCGGACGTCCGTATAACTGGGAAAACCTGGGTGCGATGAAAAACACCGGTATAGAGTTTGAAGTGAATGTGGATATCTTCAATCAGCCCGACCTAAAGTGGACGGTATCGCTCGTGGGATCTCACTACAAGAACCGCATTGTGACGCTGCCCGAAGAAAACCGTGAAAATGGTATCACTTCCGGTCCGTTCAACCTGCGCGAAGGCAAGAGCCGCTTTGAATATTATACTTATATGTATGCCGGCATGGACGAAAAAGGAAATGCCATGTGGTACATGGACGAGACAAATGAACAAGGGGAAGTGATAGGCCGTACCACGACCACTACTTATGCAGATGCAACCCGTTGCTTCATCGGCAAATCTGCATTGCCCGATTTCAACGGTGGTTTGAGCACTACTTTCTCTTACAAGGGCATTGACCTTTCTATAGCAACGGCTTTCCAGATTGGTGGCTATGCTTATGACTACTCTTATCTGTCTGGTATGAGTTCTTCATTCTACGTAGGTCATAACAAGGATATGTGGAAGACGTTTAACCCGGAGACAGGCACAGGTTCACTTCCTATTTGGAATGCTAACAATGCTTCCAATTCTTTCACCCAACAGTCAGACCTCAACCTGATAAAGGCCAGCTACTTCAGCATCCGTAACATCACTTTGGGTTACACATTGCCAAAAAATCTGATGCAGAAATTCGGTGTCGAGAAACTGCGTATTTATGCTACGGCAGATAATCTTGCCTTGTGGTCCAAGCGTCAGGGATTCGACCCTCGCGTAGCAATGTCTGGTTCTGATAAAGAATATGGAGGCTATTCTCCGATGCGTGTGATTTCCGGAGGTATCAACCTTACATTCTAAACTAAAAAATAAAATTGTATATGAAAATTATGAAATATATGATGCAGGCACTCCTTGTCGGAGGTCTGCTTACATCCTGCGTTGAAGACGCTGATGTTACCGCTTATTTGACTGAAGACCAACTGGGTAATGTGGCTCAGGAAGATCCTGACAAGGCTTTTTCTGCTGCTGTAGCAGGCATGTATTCTGATATGCAGCAGTTTGTTGACACCGATATGAGTCACAACTATTTCGGTCAGAAGAGCTTTGATTACTTGACATCACTGATGGGCAACGACATGATTATGACCGGACGTTTTGCCATGAGTCTGTATCATTATTTGCTGGATTACTGGCAACAGAACTATACTCCGACCAACAACCGGTGGAAAGAATACTATCGTGTCATAGCCAATGCCAATAACATTCTTAAGCTGATTGACCCCAGCAGTGAAGATCCTGCCAATTTAAAATATCGTGCCATCGCCCTTGGTTTCCGGGGCTATGCCTACTTGCAGTTGAGTTATCTATATCAGCATTCCTACTATACCGGTGCAGATGGAACAAAATGGGGGCGTGGAGAAAAATATGATTTCTCGCAATCCCCGTGTGTACCGCTTATTACAGAGGATACAGAAGGCGACCAACCGCGTGCTACTGTAGCTCAAATTTATGAACAAATCAAGAGCGACCTTACTACTGCTTTCGACTTGTTCAAGGGTTTGAATATGACGCGCACTTCCTCACCCACTGATATGGATGGCTGCGTAGTAGCCATGCATTTGGCTCGCGCAAACATGGTTATCCATGAATGGGATGAAGCGATAAAGTATGCGCAAGTGGTGATTGATAATTTCCCTATATTGCAAAGTGAAGACCAGATACTGCAAGGATTCAGCAACATCAGTTTGCCGGATGTAGTATTCGGCAGCGATATTACAGCAGATAATAGTACGACTTATATGTCTTTCTTCTCGCAGATGGATACTTATGGCGATGGATATGCCGGCATCGGCGTATGGCGTGCTGCCTTTAAGCCGTTAGTAGATCGTATCGCGGATACTGATATTCGTCTGCAATGGTTCTGCTGCGACCGTTCTACAGGTGTAACAGATGCATCTGGTAAGCGTGTGACATTGATCCGTGATACTAAGTATCCGGTTTCTGTGGAATATCAGACTGTGAAATTTATCGGTACGGGCCGTGATAACATTAAGGCCGGTGTGTTCAGCGGATGGGAATTGGGAGATTATATTTACCTGCGTTCGGAAGAGGCTTACATGATAAAGATGGAAGCCTTGGCTCACAAGGGCTCTGCTGATGCGATAACTGAACTGAATAGCTTCATGAAGACCCGTCAGCCTGACTATAATTACACCTTTACAAACAAGGCCGACTTGATAGAGGAAATCATTTATCAGAAACGTGTAGAATTCTGGGGCGAAGGCTTGGAATACATCGATAATCGTCGTTTGAACATTCCTGTAGACCGTACGGACGAAACTTGGGGTGCAGAAAACAATAATCATTTCTCTGCCGGTAAGTTCCGTTATAATCAGGAAGAACGCCCGTTCCTTTATCAATTACCTCTCTCGGAAATAGAGAACAATTCTCAGCTTTCTCCGACCGATCAGAATTAACACCTCAAAGGACATGTCATAAAAAATCGGTAAAAGTAGTTTGCCTTTACCGATTTTTCTATATGAATCAACAAAAGAATGATACGGAAGTACTCTCTCTTTCATTTAAGTGCTCCTTCATTTTTCTGTCAAAAGAATTATCTGCGCAGACTAACTAGTTGCATTACCCAAACAATAATAATGTGACAACTATGATGATGATTCATCCGGTTGAATAGACCGGAATTTCATAATAAAGTGTTTTTAAGAAGCCACTCATTGTGAAATGAGCGGCTTCTCTTTCTTTAATCCTGCAAAAGACTTTAAGGGAAGTATTATTTAAGGTTACATATCTTCCAAAGAAAGTCCTTTATAGGAAACAGAGCAGTTTTTCCATTCTTTATTGATAGTGAGAAAATATTCTCCTTTCTTCTTCAACATCCCCCAATCTATCCGTTCCGGATTACGTTTAATCTCTACGAATTCTATGGTTCGCTCAAATTCATTAACAGCAATTAAATCTATCTCATTCTCTCCCTTTCTATCCCAAAATCCTCCGATGTCTGTATATCTTCCGGCCTCTATGTACATCTCTTTGAAATAACGCTCCAACATCAATCCTGAAAATGTAGGGAAATCCCGTTCTATAATATTACGCAGATAGGCTAAGTTTCCGGCCTCTATCAAATTCTGATACTTGTAAATAAATCGAAACCAAAAAGATAGAAAATTGTCTTCAATAATGTATCTGACTTGTTTGGAGGATGGACGAGCAAAAATAGGTTTACGCTGACTGATTACAGAGAAATCTTTCTCCATACGTGAGAGATAACCGCCTATTTCTACTCCGTTCAATGCTGTTTCTATATCTCCACGAGATGTCAGTCCGCGAGAAATACATTCTAATATAGAAAAATAAACGGTATATTCTTTACCAAACTCTTCTATCAAAAGATTCTTTCCTTCAGTCAAAAACAAAGAGTTCTCTTCCGTCATGAAATGAATCATTTTTGTACGGGTAAAAGCCTTATTTTTCATGAACAAATCAATATACCAAGCTACCCCCCCTGTAAAGGTATATAGCGCCAAAAGGTCATCGGGAGTGTAACCTGGGTGAAAATCTGCCAATATTTGCTTTATGACAGAGACCCTGAATGGTTGTAAACGTATAATTTTTCCCGCACGGCTGAAAAGTGGCTCTTTATTATTCTCAAAAATTTTATGCATCAATGAGTAAATAGAGCCGCTTATAAGTAAATTCATTCGGCTACTGTCTTTATGCAAATCCCATACTTTCTGAATCTCTCCAAACACAGAAGGATTTATTCTATCCAATTCTTGAAATTCATCAATAATAAGATTGAAGGGCCGTTCTTTTGAAAGTAACATTAAATGTTGGAATAGCTTTCCTATGGAAGAATATTCTCCTATAGGAAAATTCAACTTCATTTCTGCCTCTTCTATAAAGTCACGGCATAGAAGATTCTCTGCCTTGCGTAAGATGAAAAAATACAATGTCGGCTTTCCATCCGTTGACTTCAATAAGAGTGAGGTCTTACCGATACGCCTTCTTCCTACCAAAACCGTCATTTGCGATTCTTCTTGAGACTGTTCTGCTATATTCTTTAAAATAGCCAATTCTTTTTCTCTATTATAGAATTTCATAATACACCTTTTATTTTATATCAACTCTTTCGTTATCGTAATGTACATTACCGTAATGCACATTACGATAACGCAAATATAATGATAATGGTATTATAATACAAATAAGAGACAATATTTGTATAGCATGAATTTCCCTTTGAACTTTTACACAAGAAACTATGGTTCCTTTAGAAACGATCTCATAAGTTCATTAGTTTTATACAAGGAATACAGAATATTTCTATGTGAAATAGGAATAAACTAATGTTTATCTCTATTCGAAATGAGAATGGTATTTTATAATTTTAAATAGTATTTACATGAAATACAACATTCTTATGGATGTGATAGACAATATAAGTAAATATTCAACGAAAAATGTTCAAATGATAGATATTGACATAATCATTCATTCTTTTAAAAAAAAGAAATCCTAATTTTATAGCCACAATATATTAATGCAGGGACAAACAGCTATTAATCAAAACATTACAGCTATTAATGGTATCACATAAGTAGAGCATTATTTATTGTGGACGTATATAGAATAACAGTGGAAAGAGTATTCCCTGTTTTAGCGTTTTGGAGCTTATTATATATTACTTATTATCAACAAAATACAGTTATTGTAGTTCCGCGAAAACTCTGGTAATTTCTTATATTGGTATGCAGACCCAAGAAGTGGCAATAAAACCCAGCTTAAAAGTGGTGATGAAGTCTGATACTGAGATGCTTGATGAGGTAATGGTGGTTGCTTTCGGTACAGCAAAGAAGTCTGCATTTACGGGTTCGGCTAAGGTGGTTGGTACCGAAAAGCTGGAGCAGTCGCAAGTGACGAATGTTACTGATGCCTTGGCAGGTGCTGTGCCGGGTGTGACACTGACTTCCAATGACGGTGCTCCAGGTTCAAAATCATCCATCAAGATTCGTGGTTTTAGTTCTATCAATGCAAAGAATGACCCTTTGATTATTGTGGACGGCGCTCCTTATAGCGGTGATATTAATAATATCAATCCTAACGACGTTGAGTCAATGACGGTATTGAAGGATGCGGCTTCCAATGCTCTTTACGGTGCTCGTGGTGCCAATGGTGTAATTATCATCACTACCAAAAGAGCCAACATATCGGGAGAGGCTAAGGTGACTTTTGATGCTAAGTGGGGTGCTAACACTCGAGCGTTGCAGAAATATGAAGTGATTGACAATCCTGGCATGTACTACGAGATGCATTATCGTGCCATGAACAATTATTATAAGTCAACGGGAATGAATGACCAGGCTGCATGGCTTGAGGCAAACAAGAATCTGTTTGGCTCCAACGGTGGATTGGGATACAATGTATATACAGTTCCCGATGGGCAATTCCTCATTGGTCAGAACGGTAAACTTAATCCCAACGCCACATTGGGTAGAGTTGTGAATTATAAAGGACGTGACTATCTGCTGACTCCGGATGATTGGGAAGATGTGGGAATGCGTACCGGTCTGCGTCAGGAATACAACTTCTCGGTGAGCGCAGCCAATGAAAAGTCCTCTTTCTATGTTTCTTTAGGTTATCTTGGAAATGAGGGTATCACTGAAGGCTCTGACCTGAAACGTTTGACAGGCCGTTTGAAAGCCGACTATCAAGCAAAGAAGTGGTTGAAGATTGGTGGTAATATGGGATATGCACGTTTTGATTCTAACTCGTTGAGTAACAATGGTACCAGTTCGTCTACCGGTAATATATGGGCGTTTGTTACCCAAATGGCTCCCATCTATCCCGCCTACGTGCGCAATGCTGACGGCAGCATCATGGTGGATAATAATGGTATTGGAATGATGGACTACGGTAGTGGTATCAATGCAGGTATGCAGCGTCCTTTCATTGCTGATGCCAACCCTATTCTAGACAATAAACTAAATACCAGAAACTCTGAAGGAAATGCCATTAACGGCAACGCCTTTGTAGATATAACTCCTATAGAAGGCCTAAAGGTGACATTCAATGGTGCTTTCAACTTGGATGAGACACGTCATAGTTACGTTTACAATCCTTACTACGGGCAGTTCGACTCCACTGGCGGTACAGTGAGTAAGTATCATACACGTACTTACGATTACAACCTGCAACAACTTGTTTCTTATGCCCGTTCGTTTGGCGACAATAACTTCGATATTCTTTTAGGTCACGAATATTATGATTATCGCTACTATGAACTTGGGGCCAGCAAGTCGCAGATGTTCTCTCAAGGCAATAAGGAATTGGATGGTGCCATTATCGACGGACAAGGTGCTTCTTCCTATAAAGAGCGTCGTAACAATGAAGGTTTCTTCGGCCGTTTGCAATACAATTATGACGAACGCATCTTCGGCTCGGCTTCTTTGCGTCGTGATGCTTCCAGCCGTTTCCATCCGGACCATCGCTGGGGTACATTCTGGTCGGTAGGCGGTGCGTGGCTTATCAACAAAGAAAGCTGGTTTGATGCTTCATGGGTGCAGGAACTGAAGCTGAAGGCTTCTATTGGTTCACAAGGTAATGACAATATCGGTGACTTCCTCTATACGGATAGATTTAACATTATCAACTCTAACAACAGCCTTGGTACTTCATTTAAATCTAAGGGCACTAAAGACATCACTTGGGAAACCAACACTAACTTCAATATCGGTGCAGAGTTCCAGTTGTGGAACCGTGTAACCGGTAGCATCGAGTACTACAGACGTAAGACTTCGGATATGTTGTTCTCATTTACCGTGGCTCCATCATTGGGTTATGCTTCCTATATGGACAACGTTGGTAACATGGTCAATAGTGGTGTGGAAATGGACTTCAATGTGAATATCTTCGATACACGTAACTTTACGTGGGATGTGAATGTGAACATTTCAACCTTGAAGAACCGTATTACGATGCTTGATCCTGATAAGTTGATTACTACTGAGTATACAGCTGATGGAAAAGGATATAAGGGCTATTCTAACGGAAGCTTCTTCATTGGTGAGGATTTGTCTATGTTTACATGGCGCTTGAAGGAGTATGCCGGAGTGAATGAAAAGGGTGAGTCTTTGTTCTATAAGAATGTCAAGGACGAGGCCGGCAATATCACCGGACGTGAAACGACTACGAATCATGCTCAGGCTGACTATTACATTACAGAGGAAAGCTCAATTCCTAAGGTGTATGGTGGTTTCGGCACCAAACTGAAAGTATATGGTGTGGACTTCGGCATTAACTTCACTTACCAGATTGGCGGTAAGCAGTATGATGGTACGTATGCTTACTTCATGTCGTCACCTTATGGTACGGCTGGTTACAACTACCATAAGGATTTGCTGAACTCATGGACTCCTGAGAACACAAATACCAATATTCCGCGTTTCCAGATGAACGACCAATATTCAGGGTCAATGTCTACGCGCTTCTTGACAAATGCAAGCTTCTTGAATATCCAGAATATTAATGTGGGCTACACGTTGCCTTCCAAGTGGACAAAGAAGTTGGCCATCAACTCATTGCGTGTGTATATGTCGGCAGAAAATGTTTTCTATTGGTCTAAACGTAAAGGGTTCGATCCGCGTCAGTCATACGATGAGACAACCAACGCTACTTTCTATTCACCGATGCGTACCATCTCCGGTGGTGTGTCATTTGAGTTCTAAACCTAATATATAGATTACAATGATTATGAAGAAGAATATATTCAAACTATTTTCGGCTATGGTCGTATCGGCCACGGTATTTACCGGCTGTATAGAAGAGGTTTTTCCCGAAGATTCTACAGCGACCTCTGATCAGATTGGTGCATCGGCTACAGCGATTGAGGCTTCGCTTAATGGTTTGCCATCACAAATGGTACAAGGCTATCTGGTGTACGGTAAGCAAACCCACGAGACCGACCTTGCTTATCCCTCATTGATGTTGGCCCAGACAGAACTGCTGGGTGATGTCGTGGCTACGGATTATGGATATGACTGGTGGTGGCGCTTCAATGCCAATAACGGCATGAACGACACCGGTTATTATTCATATTTGCCTTACTTCACCTTATATAAGTTCGTTAAATCGGCCAATGACGTGATTGCAGCTGTTGATGTGACTGATCCCACGATTACCGATGAAATGCGTGGACTTGGAAGTATAGCTCATGCTTTCCGTGCATTGGACTATTATACGCTGATGGTGCTTTTCGAACCGGTAGAAAATATCTATACTGATTGTAGCAAGGTGCTGGGGTTGACGGTACCCATCGTGACTGAGGCAACAACTAACGACATTGCGAAGAGCAATCCGCGTGCAACGCACGAAGAATTGGTGAATTTCATTCTTGCCGACCTTGACAAGGCGGAGATAGGGCTGGATGCTTATACACCTGTCAGTAAGAACTTCCCCGACTTGGCGGTCGTATATGGTCTGAAGGCCAAAGTATATATGTGGGATGGTCAGTTTGTTAAAGCTGCCGAGTATGCCCGCAAGGCTATTGATAAGTCGGGAGCAACACCTATGAGCGAATCACAGTGGCATAATCCCACTACCGGTTTCAATACGGCTACTTCTGCATGGATGTGGTACCTTCACCCCACGGCTTCCAATATGGGTAATCTTGCTAATTTCATCGGTCACATTTCCAATGAAGCGGATTGGGGGTATGCTTCTTTGTCTAAGCTTCAGATGGCACGTTCACTTTATGACGCGATTCCTGCTACCGATTTCCGCAAATATTCTTACCTTGACCCGGACAGAAGTACTTACGCTTACCAGTCAGTGAGAGGCAATGCATGGCTGGATGAACAGCCGGATTATATGTCATTGAAGTTCCGCCCCGTGGGTGACTATAACACTTATTCTGTGGGTGCGGCTGCAGATATTCCCGTGATGCGTGTGGAAGAGATGTATCTCATAGAGGCTGAAGCAGTAGGTGCCAGCCAGAATGTGGCAGCAGGCGTACAGTTGTTGAATAACTTTATGAAGCAGTACCGCCAGAGCAATTACAATTTCAGTACGGGTGATTTGCGTAATTTCCAACTTGAGGTGTTGAAACAGATGCGTATCGAGTTCTGGGGTGAGGGAATCGCATTCCCCACGGCTAAACGTCTGAAACCGGATGTCATTCAGAATTATGAGGGTACCAACTTTATAGAAGATATCTTCAAGATAAACTGTAAAGGTGTGAAGCCCAACTGGACATTGATGATTCCTAAGACCGAGGTCGATTCAAATACTGCCCTTCAGGGAATGAACAATCCGGACCCGTCCGGTGCTATTGCTAAACGTCCTACTCCGATAGGGGAGTTTGCACCGGGTAACAATTAACCAATGAACTAACTTTTAATAGAATTTGTATATGAATAAGATATTCAATAAATTGTTTTTGGGCTTGGCCGTATGCGGTTTGGCTATGACGGCTTGTTCAGACGGTGTGGAGTGGGAGCCTTCTCCGGTTCCTACCGAGGGTGTACAAGCTTATATTTATACTGATAACACTGATTTGACTTATTATCCGAATGATGAACAGGTTTTTGTGGTCAAAATCGGCCGTCAGAAAACAGATGCGGCTGCATCTATTCGCTTGACTACAGATGCGGAGAACGTAACAGTGCCGACAACGGTTGATTTTGCTGCCGGTGAAGCACTCAAAGAAGTAAAGATTGCGTTTGACATAGCTGTGGGTACTACTGCATCTTATACTATTACCATTCCTGAAGAAGATTCCTACGTTTATGGTTCACCTAAGGTGACGGTCAATATAAAGCGTGACTATACTTGGCTCAATATAGGTACAGGCTACTATGCATCTCAATTATTTGGCGAGGGTTGGGATCAACCTGTGCTGAAGGCTAAAGAGGCTAACATCTATAAGCTGGAAGATTGCATTACGAAAGGATATCCCATCATGTTTACGCTAAGCGATGACAATCAAGAACTGATAGGTTGGGATCCTCAACCTACTGGTTATGACAAGACGGATTATGGTATGCTATACTTTGCAGCAGCAGGTATGGAGCGTAAAGGAAACGTGTTGTCTTTCCCGATGCAGGGCTTAGTAGTACTTGACGGTGGTAAATGGGGAGTACTGTATCAGGGATTCACGGAAACGCTGGAGATGCCGGAAGGGTTTTGATTATCCTGGCAATTAGATAATATGTAATTTGAAATGGCATGTAAGATGAAGTTCGACTTCATTTTACATGCCATTTTTCTATTGTGTCTGTTTTTATTTTATTCCGCTTTTTAAGGCGCTTCCGCCAAAATTATTTATATTTGCTGCCCGAACCAACAATACGTATATATAATAAGGTATAGAAACTATGAAAGAATTTGTAATTTCCGAAGTGCAGGCAGAAACAGCGGTATTGGTAGGTCTCATCACTAAAACGCAGGATGAGCGAAAGACGAACGAATACCTGGACGAGCTGGCATTCTTGGCTGAGACAGCCGGGGCGGAAGTAGTGAAGCGGTTTACCCAAAAGCTGGATGCAGCGCATTCCGTGACTTATGTCGGCAAGGGCAAGCTGGAAGAAATTAAAGAGTATATCCGGAATGAAGAAGAAGCCGAACGCGAAATCGGCATGGTGATTTTTGATGATGAACTCTCCGCCAAGCAGATACGCAATATAGAAGCTGAACTCAAAATCAAGATACTGGACCGTACGTCCCTGATTCTCGATATCTTTGCCATGCGTGCCCAGACTGCCAATCCAAAAACGCAGGTGGAGCTGGCTCAGTATAAGTACATGCTCCCCCGTCTGCAACGTTTGTGGACCCACTTGGAACGCCAGGGTGGTGGCTCCGGTGCCGGTGGAGGTAAAGGTTCCGTGGGACTTCGCGGTCCGGGTGAAACGCAGCTGGAAATGGACCGCCGTATCATCTTGAACCGTATGTCATTGTTGAAGGAGCGTTTGGCTGAGATTGACAAGCAGAAGTCTACCCAGCGGAAGAACCGCGGACGCTTGATTCGTGTGGCATTGGTGGGATATACCAATGTAGGAAAATCCACATTGATGACTTTGCTTTCGAAAAGTGAAGTCTTTGCAGAGAATAAGCTGTTTGCCACGTTGGATACTACGGTGCGTAAGGTGATTATTGAGAACCTGCCGTTCCTGCTATCCGATACGGTGGGCTTTATCCGTAAATTGCCGACGGATTTGGTAGACTCCTTCAAGTCTACTCTGGATGAGGTACGCGAGGCGGACTTGCTGTTGCATATCGTAGACATCTCTCATCCGGATTTTGAAGAACAGATAGAAGTTGTGAACAAGACGTTGGCAGATATCGGTGCCGCCGGTAAGCCCATGATTCTTGTATTCAATAAGATAGACGCTTATACTTATATAGAGAAAGCGGCTGACGACCTTACCCCCAGAACCAAGGAAAACTTGACACTCGAAGAACTGATGAAGACGTGGATGGCTAAGATGGAGGATAACTGCCTCTTTATTTCTGCCCGCGAAAAAATCAATATGGAGGAACTGAAGAGTGTAGTTTATCAGCGTGTGAAGGAATTGCACGTGCAGAAGTACCCCTATAATGACTTTCTTTATCAGACCTACGAAGAAGAAGTTTAATTTTAGTTATGAGTGATAAGTTATGAGTTATTTGCTGGCAGCGGTTTGAATCGGTAGTGCCGGCAAAGGCAATAACTTATAACTCATAACTCATAACTCGTTATAAGGATGAATTACAGAAGACTGACCGAAGATGAAATTCTCCGGTTGAAGAGCCAGTCATGTCTAGCTGATGATTGGGGGAAAGTAACCGTTGCAGAAGAGTTCTCAACGGAATTTGTGCATCATACCCGTTTTTCGGGTGAGGTGTGTTTGGGAGTGTTCCATTCAGAATTTATGTTGCCGGGAGGAATCAGGAAGCATTCCGGTTTGCGGCATGTGACGCTGCATAATGTAACGGTGGGAGATAACTGTTGCATTGAGAATATCCAGAACTACATTGCCAATTATGAAATAGGGCATGACACCTTCATTGAGAATGTGGATATTATTCTGGTAGACGGTGTGTCGAAGTTCGGTAACGGGGTAGAAGTGTCTGTCCTGAATGAGACGGGAGGCCGTGAGGTGCTGATTAATGATAAACTCTCCGCACACCAAGCCTATATTCTGGCGCTTTACCGCCATCGCCCGGAGCTGATTGCACGGATGAAGGAAATCACGGATTTTTATTCCAACAAACATGCTTCTGCTGTAGGAAGCATCGGGAACCATGTAATGATATTGAACACCGGTTCCATAAAGAATGTGCGCATCGGTGATTATTGCCGCATCTGTGGTACATGCCGTCTGTATAACGGAAGAATCAACAGCAACGAGGTGGCGCAGGTACACAT